>Ga0307515_10002822_pt1 | contig 36959 bp, 18 predicted proteins | sample 17_EM_MG_FD_194513 | JGI IMG/M metagenome (GOLD analysis project Ga0307515, IMG submission 194513) | Populus trichocarpa ectomycorrhiza microbial communities from riparian zone in the Pacific Northwest, United States - 17_EM | ecosystem: Host-associated > Plants > Roots > Unclassified | place... | reverse complement strand
GCTGGTGGCTCCGGGTTATTTTCTCACATTTTTCGGTGGGGTCTGAAGGGGGTGGTGAAGTGGATTGTCAGGTGGGGGTTGGGAAGTTGATAGAAGCGGATGAATATATTCGATGGCTATCATGGAATTTTTCATGGCCTTCAACCCATTCAGAAGGCTACCTGAAACTTTGACAGTGACCTAACATATTCTACCTACCAAGTATCACTTACCTAGAACCCTCTAACCCCATTACACATGTCTATAATCTATGTCTAATGGGCTTTCAACGCATTATTGAATGTTGAATCAAGCGTCAAGAATTCTGGTACACTTCTGTAAGAATTGTGTCGAAAGTTGTTGTAAGGTCACTAGTAACTCATAGCTGGACTTAGCCTACTAATCATCAGCACTCCGCAAAGCATCTATCATAAATAATTACAGGAATTTTATGATGGATCAACGGACGAGCAAATGCACCCAGTTAATATTTTTCATTTTCCTAATTTGGTTTGGCGCAGTCTACCCTTGGCACCGCCTTGATAATCTAAGTATCCGCCTTTTTCATCAACGTCTCCGTCAGCCTCAGCCTTGTCAACTTAGCCAGTATTAAATCTCCTTACGGCCCACTCCCTGACCATGGTTTGTGTTACTCTAACCTTGCTTTTATTGGGGCAGGTGCTCCATCCCAATCATGGCGTCCCCGGATCATACCGCGATGTTGGATCGCAGAGATTTTGAATTCCTTCTCAACGTTGAATCCAAAGATCACTTTAGCCCCGACGTCAATATTGATAAGCTTAATGAGCATACCTTCAATAATACCAACCTACCCTTACAACCCTCTTTACCTGAGTCAGCATTAGTGGGTTTATTTCACCCATCTGAAGACCATTCAGAGTGGACACCCCCACAAGGACACCAGACGAGCTGGCCAAGATCGATTGATGAAAACAATGCAGCACTTGCAGAATTTCGATTTCTTATGGATCCGTCTCCTCTCGGCCAACACCCTACACAACTCCAGACCCCTCTCCTTGGGCTTTCCTCAAGCCAAACTCCAGTTGCTTGCGAACATCACGATTCCTTGGATGCTACCGTGGGTCAGAATTTTTGCAATAACCGTCCTGGATTTGAACCATGTCAACCCGGTTTTAGCTCGCTCTGTGTCACCGACTCTGGCAATTTGGCTCTGTGGGAAATTGAAGGTTACCTTTCAGAGGGTATTGTGACCGACGGGAATTCTGGGCATTTGCAACATCAATCCGAAGGTGGCGAAACCAACCAAGCAGCACACTTCAAATCCACGGATATGGAAGCATGGTTGGGCGAGCACCTAGTTACTTTCGGTGCTCAGCAATTGACAGACCTAGCTAGAACAACCGCAGTTACCACAGCTATAATATGTACATCTAAACCTCCCGAAGTCATAGAGGCTTCAGAACAGCCCTTGGAAAACTCAGCCCTTGCATCAGCCCCAAGTCATGTTCAAGTTCCCAAAAGGCAGACAGATCAGCAAGAGCCCAAAACACAACGATCTCGGATACCGCCGGAGTCAAGGTCTATTCTTGAGGAACACTTTAATAATGACCCATATCCTACTGGCCGGGATATCGATATTATAGCCCAATTATCAAACCTGGAAAAGAAGACGGTGAAAAACTGGTTTAATAACACAAGATCTCGGAGGAGTGTACATGGTAGGAGCTGTTGCACAACATGTTTCATAAATCTAATGTGTTGAACAGATGACCAAGCCAACTCAACCCCCTTCAACTCGGTAGAATTAAATAGCACCACCCCAAGCTTTCAGGGACCGCAACTACCGACCTGGAGGTCAAAAAAGGATACTGATGCTATGTCGGTAGGGTCGAAGTCATCAAGCAACCTATCCATCGAAAGATACCTGGTAGCGCCGTTGGATGAAGAACCGGCCTCTGCTGCAGCAATTAAAGCTGCGCTCGCCCAAGAAGCAAGTGTTCAACTGCATTCTCACTGTGAAAACGCGCTTAATAAGCTCCCCCAAGTCCCAGACGATTCCTATAGTTCAACGTTCGTTGGGAACAGCAGACCACTCAGTGATGACGGCCTCATCTCCAAACGTCGCGTATCCGCCATTAGTTCAAGGCATTCTTCGGCTTCGGGAGGCAGTGCTTCTTCATATGGCAGCAGTACTTCTTCCTTTGGCAGAGCTCGTCGTCGGGGCCGCAAACGCTGGCATCATGCCCCGTATGCAACTTCTTCCAAAGCGGTTGAAGGGCCCAATCAGAAAGAAGACGATGAGGATGATCAAGGGCGCAATGTTGCTTTCTTTTGCACTTTTTGCCAAAAAGCCTTCACGGCAAAGTATGAGTGGAAGCGTCATGAGGAAGCTGTGCACGTGCCACAGAAAACATGGATATGTTGTCATCAGGAAGCACCAGCTCCCACTTGGTGCCCTTTTTGCCGGGAACTCCTGCCCACGGAAGAACATCTAGCCAAGCATCGTTATCAAGAGTGTCGAAATAAGCCTGAGGCTCAGCGGACCTTTTCTCGGAAAGACCACCTGCTTCAACATATTCGTAGTACCCACTTAGCGCAGAGCGTATCTAACCATCGTCCAGTTTGCCCGGATAGTGCGTTTCTGAAGCTGTGGGAATGCTCCCTCCCGCCACTAGAGAGTGACAATCCGGCCCTGCACTGTGGGTTCTGTGGACGTTGGTTCCTTACCTGGAGTAAACGGTCAGAGCATATTGCAAGGCATTTCAAGGCAAGCATCACAATGAGCGCTTGGTGGCCAGGTCGAATCCATAATGACTATGAACTTGAAAATGTGCTCATTCCATTTTACTCGAAAAGTCCTCATTTTTGTCGCTATTGCCACAAGCAGTTTCCTGTTCTCGCCACAGCGCAAAGACTTCATTCATGTTGCAAGCTCTTCTCTTGTAGCTTTCTCCCAAATCCGGAGTCAATTTTCGGCTTTGGGATGATGCCTCAAGAAAAGTATTGCCATTTATGTGACTTCAACGTCAAATGTTTACATGAGAACGCGAGTCACCTAATCCAGCAACATGCGGAGACCCACAAGTACCGACAGTGTCATCAGAAAATTTACTACAGTTCCAGCGACTTCTGGAATCATTTACGTCGTTTCCATTGTGAGGACCGCTCTGCTTATTTCAGAGGCGAACAGATTGTCTCATCTTGGATGCGAGTTATGGCTGCTGTATTTGAGCCTGCAGACCAGGCTGCGGGAGCGCTTGCAACACAACTGCTACACCCTGAATATGAGAGAGTCTCCAGTACAATAGAAACTCAAGATTCTCATATTTGCTCCACCATTCATCAGCGTCACCAGAGAAGTCCTCACCGGATTATCTCAGACCCTTTACCAAAGGAGCTGACAGAGGAAACTTGTGGTGAGAAACTAGTTGACCTGGCGTGTACGTATACCTTGGACCCTCTTCAATGTCCGGGGGATATTCCAAAAGCCTCCCTTTTTTCCAACTTGGCTCACCCAGGAAGGAAGCCCCCTCTCCCTAGGGGCGTCCCATCCCACGTAAATAGTGTTAGATCTATAATGGCTCAATCAACAAGACGCATTATTGGAGCCTCAAACTGACCTCCATTTCTATCGGGCTGGCCGCAGCGCGTCCTGCAGTCAAGGAGGCTCTTCCAGCTGGAAGATGCATCAAACAGCTGGGAAACAAGTCTTCGCCCCGTTAGGAGAACTATTCTATCACAGAGAACCCTCTAATACCTTCCTCTAGGCTGCATCGGTGGAAGTTTTCCCCTTTGGAAATTAAGATCAATGCAGTTTTAGGAATGATTAGTACGTAGGCAGTACATATACTCTTCATGTGCATGTAGTATGACAGTGCATAATATTCTACAAACCCCAAAACCTCATATCCACCCCCCTCGCCAACCCTCTAAGCCTTATAAAACACCCTCACCCGCCCTTCCATCTCTCTCCCCACCGCCTCCCTCACCTTCACCGCCATCTCCCTATCGAAAAACGCAACCCCCAACTCCTGACTCGTGAACCAGCTCGCACGATCCATATTCCCACTCCCGAGCACCGCAACGAGCTCATCCACAACCGCAAGTTTCAAATGCGACTGCTGCGGCTCGCCCCGCTCCCCGCCCGGCCGCCGGGCCCCACCGCGAGGCTCAAAGAACTCGATCGTCAGCGCGCCCGGCGCCGGCGTCCCGAGCGCGGCTTCCTCGTCGTAGGCGTCCGGGCGCAGCGGCGTCGCGGAGTCGCGGGATGCGGGGAGCGGCGAGAGGGGCACGAGGGCTTCGTACCGCTTTGCTAGCTTCCGCATGCAGCGCGCAGTGGTGGTGCCGGCGGTGACGAGCTGCTCGAGGATCATGAGGCGGGAGGAGGTGAGTATGTGGACGGATACGCTGCGGCGTAGGGCGCGGAGGAGGGCGGTTAGGACGGGTGGGGAGGTGAGGTTCGGGGTTTGGATGTAGATGGAGTGGTGGGCGTGGGAGAGGAGGTGCAGCAGGAATGTGTTGAGGGGGGTGGGTGGAGCGTGGGTTTGGGAAGGTGAGGTGAAAGGGCGGACGCGCGGGATGAGGTGGTGTGGGGAGGGGAGAAAGGTGGTGGGGATGGAGGTTGTGGGAGTGAGAGGAATGACGGAATAGGCCGGTCGGGGTGTGTTGGAGGAGGAGAGTTGTGGAGGCTCTGATGCTGGTGTGGAAGAAGTTGTTAGAGTATCGGGGAGGCTCCGCTTATCGTTTGACCAGAACTCTTCCCAGAATTGCACGAATTTCTGGACGACGGGACCGGAGAGTTCGACGCAGCCTTCGAACCAGGTTTCCCAGCTTACGTTGCAGCTGGGGAGAAAGACTTTCTTGCGGTCGACAATGATGAATTTGGGATGCATGACGCTGAACGGTAGGAGGAATATGCTTTTGATCTCTAGGTCAAGTCCCTGGAGCTCGGAGGGAGAGGGAAGCCCAAGCTTTTTAGTCCATGTGTCGGGCGGGTATATTTTCCCACTGATCGAGGAGGTGTGGAACAGCTTTTGGAAGACGGAGAGCGAGGAGAATCCTATGCGGACGCGTATCTTCGACCCTCCTTGCTGAAGCGCCTTCGAGGAAAGTAAACGTAGTGTATGAGAAAGTTTGGCTAGGGAGGTTGATCGCGCCCAGAAGCAGGTTGCAAAGATGATTTCGCTTTCAGCACATGCGATATGAGGGAGAATGGCGCTGAAGACGTCATCACCAGTTCCCGTAATAAAAGTGTTAGCGAATGACGAGGTTATAAGAGAACTGAGATCGTTGACATAGTAGTTTGGCCTGTCGCATCTAATTTCCTCCCGCCGGGCAAGGAGTTCTGATTGCCAGGGTTTTGTAATGGTGTCTATGTCTAATGGGTGCGGCGGTGTGCGCTGTTCAAGGCCCGGCGCCATTCTGTGGATAGAGTTCGTTTCTGCGGACAAACAAATATAGAGTTCTAAATAGAGTGATTAGTATATGAAAATAGCACACAAAAGGGTTTCAATTGAGTAATAGTGTGTCGTAAAGGCGCAACACAGTAGAATAGAGTGAAGTGATTAATCAAGCAGCTACGAAACCAAAAGCGAAGACGCAGGTCTTCTAGAGGAACCCAAGAAGAAATGAAGCAACCAAATAAACATACCTGTCCACGCCCACACTTGCCAGCTTTAGACCGTGCTTGATCTAACCGGTTACAAAAAACCCGAAAAATATATGGCAGGGTATAGCACTCCCGAATTCCGTTTTGAGTCTTTCGCTTGCTATTCCGGATACTAATATTTAATTGGATAGGGTTGCAACCACCGAACAACCCTGTACTGTAAGAACCAAAGAGAAAGATCAAGCGGTTCAATTATCCATGCATCCTGGTGCCTCTTTTCCTGCTGTGCCGCCAGGGCATAATAGTTTTAATCACTGCAGAGTGGCAGGCTTCAGCGCGCAAAGCTATACAAAACCAGCTGGCGACGCTTGAAGTTGTTAGGAAGCTATCTTCGATAGAGGAAGGGATTAAAGCTATGAAGGAGGAGATAGCCGCCAGGCAAGCTGTTAAAGAGCTAGCTAGGCGAGCTGAGAAAGGAGCTGCTGAGAAGAGCTTTCAGCAAGACCCTCCTACCGGGCTATTCGCCTCTCCAAAATTACCAATCTCTACTCCAGAGATCACCGAAGCCAACGTTGTTCAAGCTATTGCTGATGTACCGCAGGACAAGATAGAAGTAAACCGGAGCAAGAAGTGGGAAGTTCCAAGACTGGATCAAGATAAAATTCAGAGCCAGCAAAGCGAAGCCAATCAAAGAAACATTAGAGCGCTGCTATCCTCAGTTCCGGACATTGTGGTGATGATGAAGTTGGTATTGACTCGCTCCGCTCCGCCAGCGGGAAGCGAGCATGATTCGTCTTCTCCGCTTGGTCAAAGCCCTGCAACACATCGAGAAATCTCCCACTAACCCAGCAGAGCTCCGAAAAGCTTCAAATCTACATCCACAATCACTCTAACGCTTCAACCGGGATTTTAAATTTGAACTACTCAGTCCAGAGCACAACATTGCACCTCAAAGGCCTACACCTTTCCAAAACGCTTCCCTACTCAACTTCCTCACCATGCCTATAGCCATCCATAAACCCTTACCCGCAGCACCTATAACTCGTCATGGGGCTTCCTCCGACTCAGAAAACTTCGATTCCGACGTCGATATGGACTCATCTACTCGGCCTCCGAAGCGACCTCGTTTATCTGGCAAGTCTATTGTTACACCTGGCGAGACTATAACAGACGACCCACAATGGATGCGCGGCCATGGGACCTACATTCCACCTCACACTACAATAATCACATCCACCGTTGCCGGGACCCTCCACAAAACCAACAAACTCCTCTCCGTAGCCCCCCTTCGCGCACGCTATACCCCAGAAATCGGCGACCTGATTGTCGGGAGAATCGTCTCAGTGCAATCGCGACGCTGGCAGGTAGACATTGCGGCGCCACTTCTTGCGGCGCTACCACTCAGCGCAATCAATCTTCCCGGAGGAATACTGCGAAAGCGAACTGCGGTTGACGAACTGAATATTCGCACATTCTTTACGGAAGGCGATTTGCTGGTCGCGGAAGTGCAAAACCTCTTCCAAGACGGCAGCGCCGCGCTGCATACCCGGTCTCTCAAATACGGCAAGCTCCGCAACGGCTACTTCCTCTCCGTCACTGGAACTGGTGGGTCTGCAGGCCGCCGAGGAGGCGTTGCTCGATCGCGACGGCAGGTTTTCACGATTAATACTGCGAGGGGTGGAGGCGAGGTTGATGTCATACTAGGTGTTAATGGGTTCGTGTGGATTGCGAAGCATGTCGAGCCCGCGGGTCAGGGAAAGGACGTAAGTATCACGCGACTGGAAGAGAGTGTGAGTCGGGAGATTTATTCGAGTCAGAATGAGGATATTGGAGTGGAGACACGACGGGAGATTGCAAGAGTGGCAGAGGTGATAAGAGCGCTCGTAGAGGCCGGTGTGCGAGTTGACGAAGAGATGGTTGTGAAGGCTTACGAAACGAGCTTGGAGATAGATGCAGAGGATGCGGTGGACGGCGCTGGGGAATTTTTAGGAGGGGAAAGGGGTAGGAGGATTGTTGAGGCTGCGTTGGGTGAGATTGGTGGATGAACAGGACTGGTGAAGACACGCCTGTCTACATGAATTGATGAAGCCAACATCAATTGGAGTAGTATAGAAGCAGAGAACCCGGACAGTGGCACGTTTTCATACCCAAGTACCCGGTTTACCGGTCTGTCCTTTGAACTATTTAAGCGTACTAATTCTCGAAGATCCTTGCCGCATCTTAGACTAGTCAGTCTCTTTACTTTGTCATACCGCTCCGCGATTATCGCGTAAGTATCCAACCCAAAGCCTCTGCCAAGTTTTCTAGCTGATACATGTGAAAAGAGACAGTTCTTTCCGTAGCACGGGAGGTTGCGAAACCGGTAAGATAGTCTGCAACCAGGGCTCTTTCGGACTTTAGCAGCAAGAAAATGGTGAGAACAGCCGTCTTGTACATTACCCAAAAGGCATGTATTAAATAGCTTCTATTTCAAGCTACGAAGAATGCTGCAGTACGACTCATTCAAGTGTTTCTCCTAAATAAATACCCTCATAGCACGTAAGACTTTTTTTTAGCAGCGCTGTGCCACCCTGATCACCCACCCCCTGCAATACGCAAGCGAGGATATTAGGCAAAGTCCCTTGAACGCAAGTTGTCTGCAAGATGGTAGCCCATCCTTCGTTTCCATCTATCTTAATAGAACACTTTCATTTTCACTTTTACTTTTACTTTCGCTCTGCTTCTCCTTGTGAAATGTCAGTATCACAAATAACTTTCCTAGTAAGCGACCCATATGAAGGAAGACGCCTACAAGTGAAACCACCCCCCAATGGACGAGAACCATGGCCTGGCAAGGCAAGAAAGCCGAAACGGCAATCTTCTAGCGGCACACTAGGCAGGACAAACGGCTCCGGAACTATCGACATTAACCTCTCATCGAAACGTCAAACGGAGCCTTTCTTTAACGGCGTTCCTGCGCTTGAGGAGGCCATCAGTCCTAAAGAGGTCGACAAAATTTTCAGTCGTCCTACAAAGGCTAAAGAGGTCGTTATTCCTTCTGAAGAAGCTGATGAGATTGTCAGTCCTCCTCGAGAGCTTCACAACGAAGATAGGCTATGTGCCGATTGTAGTAAAACCAACATTTTCGAGATATTTCAGGAACCGGTCCAGGATCCTCACAATCAGCAGTATTCCTGGGATAGAGTTACCGTGGAGAATGAACGTCACTGTCCATTTTGTCGGCTACTGCTGAAAACAATACAAAAGTCTAACGACCTAGTTGAAGCTTCCGCGGGCCGGATATATGGGAGATTCGTACGCTTTGCACGAGACGAAGCGGCGAAATCATATCATCTCAAATTCGTTGTATCACTGGCTCCCCTTCCTAATGACGAATCGAGGCTTCCCAAGATATTTTCTTACTGCATCATTCCTACGGCGGAGAATAAAACCTGCTGGTCTCATCGAGACGGCCTATTTAGGGTTCGCCATCTAAACCCCCATCAAATCAACATGGACTTAGTGTCTCGATGGCTTTCGCTATGCAATGAATGCCATGATGGATGCAAACCGAATGCTCAGGACACTCCCCCTTCCTTTCGATTTAGGGTTGTCGATGTCCTAAAAGGCTGCGTTGTGGATGCACCGCCAGATTGCGAGTACGTAGCACTCAGTTATGTTTGGGGTAAGGTTAACCAGCTTCAACTTACCTCAAATACACTCCATGCCCTCTCGCAAAATGGGGCTTTGCATGGGCGTTTTCAAACAGCCACTACCATTCAAGACACTATCGAACTCTGTCGCGGCATGGGGATACAGTACCTTTGGGTCGATAGTTTATGCACTCTCCAGGATTTAGATGAGAAAGATTGCAGTATCATGCATATGAATACTGTGTATAGGTGTGCAACGCTTACCATCATTGCCGCTTCCGGATCCAATGCCAACGCAGGACTTCCGGGAGTACGCTACGGCACCAGAAATAGCATCCAACATTTCGAAAGTGTTGATGGCTTAAATCTCGCTAGTACCCTGCAATTTCCAACTTGGTGCGCAGAGTTATCTCACTGGAATTCCCGTGGATGGACTCTTCAAGAATCCATACTCTCCAAGAGACTGCTTGTTTTCACAGACCATCAGGTCTACTTTCGATGTCAGAGGGCTCGTTGGAGAGAGGACATTGCCTTAGAAAGTTGGTCGACCGAAGCTCACAGTTCGAATGATGGCCTCATAGAGCGGTCATCCCTAGACCATACCATCAGCAAGACCCAGATGAATTCCTATCATGGAGTTGCTTTCCAAGCGTTTTATATGCCGTTGTCGGCCCAGTTCATTAGACGTCAACTTACCAACGATAGGGACGCAATCTTTGCTTTTGAAGGAATCTTGAAAGCGCTATCTCCGGCAATAGGACGGTCTCGATGGGGCTTGCCTGAAAAACATTTTGCAATGGCACTTCTTTGGCAGACAGATGACTCCTTTCCCAGGCCAAGACGTCAGGCTTTTCCAACCTGGTGTTGGGCCGGTTGGAAGCATCACGAGCGTACATCATTAAAATATCCGGTCTATATGCGCCAAGACATAGATTCTCCCCTGGTTTGTTTCCAGATCGACAACAATCGACAGTTAGATCAGTTCACTGCTGGCACCATGAAGCTTAAACGACTACCACGCGATATTCGCAACCACCTGGAACCCGGATACGTATCGGAAATTTTAGAACGCGCGGAATATTATTGCAAGCCCCTGGAAAGGCTTCTCTTCTTCTGGACAAGTTCAGCGAGTCTAGCAGTGGACCGCCAGGGATATTTGCCACCGACTCTGTCAGACCAATGGAAAGATCACGCCTACTTTCCAGTCCGACTTGATTATGGAACGTGTATAGGCGAGGTCTTCCTTAAAAGGGATTGGCGGGAAAGGCAGCCTAGAAATTTGGAATTTATCCTCATAGGATTCACTCAGCCGCTCATGGTGTTCCCGTTACTCATATCTTGGGGAAATGGATTGCGACCATTGGCACAGCGTGTGCAATGTCTCATCCAGACAACTGCGGATAACACCAAGCATTACCCATTTCTAGGCGTGGATGTATGGCTCCGGGCTAGACCAAGGCGAAAATTGATTGTGCTTGGATGATTGAGCGATCAGACTAAGCGCGGCTATTCCTCAGCAGTCCTCCCGCGCCTACCACCATCAGGAGACCAGCATATTGCACAACAAGAGCAGAAGCGACAGCCCGAGACTACCCTGGTCAATTGAATGACAAGTTATATCGACGAATAGGTGTTCTAAAACAAGCACGTAGTCTTCCCACTTCATTATGGCACCATGCAACTAGATAACCAAGTTTTAACATATATGTACATAGACAATATGATGCTACTGCTTCTAGACACGAATCCTTACCTGTGAGCCATACATGCTATGGGCTGGTCTCCTTGTCTATGCTGAAAGTGCATATTTGGAATCCTAGTCATCAAAAACGGTCTCTGAGCAGGGGTACTGTAGCCTAGATCCTCACAATCGGCCAACTTTTGCTGCGGAGGCGGCACAGCTCAAAATCCCACGACGCCTCATGCAAGGCCAAGCGGTATTGAAGAGGGGGGATATGTGTTGCATCGCTTTGCTCTTTCGCTCCCCGACCCTCTCTGAGCCATAAGAGTCTGCCTCTACTGCGAGCTTACTGCAAACCATCAGTTACGCTTAAGTTGGCTCTGATCGTCAAATTTTTGTTTGGTCCCTTGCATCGCGAGGGTTTCGTTCAATCTCTATGACTATGAATGTGGCCATGAGTTTTTCTCAGCTCCTCTACGCCGTTTTCGCCATCTGGGCTAGCGCCTTTGGATATTTCCTGCTCAAAGGCTACGAGGCGCGTGCTCCATATTATAACTATACAAGCAGGGGATGGTGTGTATTACTATCGTTTCTCTCTTTCTCTGGTGATAATGTTCATTTTAGCACACAGCCAATGCCCCTATAGTATCCGATTAAGAGCCATCTGCCTTTACTTCCGAGCATCCTTAAAAGGCTACCTAAGGACTCCCAGCAGCTGGATGTGTTCGAGGTGCTCTCTCTCGACTTTAAGCATACAGACTCTTTATTCTATCTGGACTTGTGGCCGTTCAGCAGCCCCTTTCTAATGGTTTCCTCGTCAGCCTATGCAATACAGGCCTGCCAGCAGCATGACCTACCCAGGCCATCCGTTCTTGAGCCTTTTTTTCGGACCATTGACCGGCAGAAATAACCTTTTTCGCAGACCCCATATATCATTGCGGAAGCTGAAGTCTATGTGGATATCCTGCGCGGCCAGGCTTGGTACTCAATCACCCAGGTTTCAATATTGAATTGAGTTGAATGCCAAGACTCAATCAATTCAACCAACTGAGTGCTCGCTAGCTTGGCAATTCAATCAATATAGAAGGTCTAGTTGAATTGAATTGATTGATAAATATTGAAACTTTTAATATTATATAGAAATATGCTGAAAATAACATATAATAATGCTCTAGACTTTATTTTTCTTAGTCCCCCTTGCCAAAAAAGTTTACCCCAGTAACATTTTCCTAGTATGTTTGGTCTCCTAGAATGTAGTTTTGCCTAGGAACCTTTTCCCTAGTATAATGTCTTAAGAAACTACTTAATCGCGTCTATATAATTTTATTCTAGTAAAATATCTTAATGCTAGATATATTTAAGGGCATCTCTATCTAGCTAGTATAATATAGATATATCTGTTCTTCTCTAGGTTATATTAGTATATACTTTATATAGTATTATAGACTTGTAGATTACCTAGTATACAAGAGACACCCGTGTTTTGACTTATAGTAGAGCCAAATAAGTTCAAGATGTAATAACAAGGTAAGTAATTCTAAAAATGTATTTCGTTATCTCTAAGTATATTACTATTATATAATTGTACAGCAGGTCCAGCCAAGGCGGTAGTAGTTCCTGTAGCACTGCTCGTATGCAGTGCAGCAGTGTGCTCTCTAGCTTTTCGTAGATTTGCAACACCTATAGAGATGTGCGTTCAGCCTTATTGGGGAGTTCTTGCTGTACTTTGATCTTAATAGACGCCGTAATCGCCGCTAACACGTAGCTAGCTTTGAGCTTAAGGCTGACTTTAATTCTAAGCAGTTAAGCTACAGGAACTGCTTAATGTGGGGAAGTTTAAGGCTCATCACCAGTTACTTGATCCTCGACTGCTATAACCCTCTTCCTTAAATAGAATTATAGAGCACTATATCCAGCGACATGTATTTGTATGGAAAGATGTTTGGTTGGTAGGGCGCCGCACTGAGGTGCGCCGTCACTCCGTTCAGGGAGAGGTAGTGTACCTATTCTACATGTATCACACAAGATGATATTTAAGCATTACTAAAGCTGATCAGAGTAGCAAGAAACGTAAGCCAGGGACCTTGCTTCGAACCTGCCTTACCGTCAAGCATTTTTCTTCTAGCAAACATACTCGAAATCGTGATCAGTGACGGCTTGACCTGTCCTTGAGACAGTCCGTCGATGAGACACATCGTGATCATCGTACTGTCTTTTCCCGGTCCGCCCTTAATTTACAGCAGTCGCGCGTCTGCACTCGTCTGCTAGCGGTAGAAGCTTAGATCGTCTAGAATAGCAGTCCTTGACCACGCGTACTAGGTCGGTCTAATGTACACTGTTGCAGTATCAACCCAATCTTGACCTCTCACATCCCCAGATTCATCGTGGTACGTATACCGCATGCTCACCGTTGCCCAACGTGTCTTAGCACCTTCATACTTGATGATTTGCGCGCGGCTTAGTAGAAAACTTGCGTCGTGCACCATGTTGGCCTTTACTCCATTGGATGAGCGAGGGATTACGTTGAGCATGAGATATTGACGTTTGCCGTCTTTTCCTTCCTCAAGGTACCAATCCTTGATGACGTTAAAGCGCATGTTGGACAGCATAGTAGGCGGTGGCGGGTTTATATCCTTATCAAATAGGGGTGATTCCTCGTCTGGATCGGCGGGCACAGTTTTGCCCATTAGTACTTGGATGTGAAAACCAAATATTGAATACATCGGCATCGGCGAGTCTTCGTCGAAGCGGATACTAAAGATGAGATCAAGCGGCACGGGGCTGTTGCTCGGTACAAAGTCGCGCTCGCGGAGCGTGTACACCTGGAGCTTGAAGACAGGCCGCTGTATCCGAATCGAGATTCCGGGATAAGGTGATAGCTTGGGGTTTGATGCACCGTTCATGTTTCCCTTTGCTTTTGCTTTCGCTTTTGCAGTCGCTATGGCCTTCGCCTGCGCAACATATTCGGTAACGAGAGCAGCCTCGGGACGGGGCGATCGTGGACGAGGACGCAAGATAGGGCCGTGGCTGGTCGGTCGGGGGGTAGATACCGGCTTCAGCAGTGGCGGCTCTACCAGAGGCTTTTCCGGAACAGAAAGTTGAAACCTCTCTCTGGATGAACTGGGCGCAGCTGGGTCAAGCACTTGCTGGTCCTGAATGCCGGCAACTTCGAGCTGTAAGATGGGATCGTTGAGTTGCAGGGCGAGCATGGCTGAAGTGGCCGCCGGTTCCGTATAGTCGCTGGGATCCATGCCATAGAAACCGTCCTTACCCGTGAGCCGCTTGAACAGGCCGTCAACAAATGAATTAATCCTGACTGTGCGCGTTGGCCAGTCGAATAGCCCGTCCTGCTGCGTAAATGTCACCGGTGCGCCGAGTGGCTCCTTGGGTTTCTTGTCGACCCGCTTCTTTGGGTCCGCCTCTGTGTACTGCTTTTTGAAGGACACTATAAGCTTGGTGGGGTCGAGCTCTTGTCCGATAACAAAGCACTGCTGGTGTGGTGGTAGTGTAAACGTTAGGTTCACGATGTCGGGCGGTACACAATCAAAGAGGCAATACATGGTGTCGTCACTCAGCCGCTTTTGCACAAGAATGCGCGCCTGCTCCGGCTGCGGTTGAGTGGTGTCTATGGTGCCGTCGATGCGCATCAGGGGCTGTGTGCGAGAGGGTGAATACTCTACACCAACGGCGAGATCTGGGAATTGAACGAGTAATTGCGAGCGCAGCAGAAAGCCATACTGGGGCATTTGCACATGCCAGCCGCCTAGCGCCGGATCGGGCGTTTTCAGACGTTCGTTGATGGCGGACTTGATGGCGATGCGACAGAAGTCCTCCTCGGGTGTCTGGCCCCAGTAGTTGGCAAGACTCAGAGCACCGTCAATGAGGGCATCGGTCCAGTTCTCGTCTACATAGAAGAAGCGAAGCGTCTCCTGCGGGAGCACGCCTGGGTCTGGCAGCAAGTAGTGTGCGGGTATGTTGTCAAAATGAAGCTTGTCAAGCACCCACGAGTACACGTGTGCCATGTCTACGTTCGAGGGAGCATTGTGCTCGTTGTAGAGCGCCTTGCCGTCAGCTGTCGTGAGCGCCGACAAGGCCACGGCGTCTGCGTGGGCGGCGATGCGAGTCGAAATATGCGGCGAGTGCATGGAAATATCCACGTGCTGGCTGCCAGGGGCCAAGGCCCATGGGTGAGGGCTGCAGGAATAATCCCATCGGTTCGAGTCGGCAGCTGTCGCGTGGCCCCCCAGCCTGTGCATGTCATCGTTGAGCTGATTGAGGCCTTGCACCAGTTCGCACATGCGCAGCGCCGTGCCTGCACGCGAGCTGTATGTGCCGAGTGCGCTGTGCACATCCGCCTTGGACCGCCCGAGAGCGCTGCCATGAGTCGTGTTGCGCAGGCGAGACAATGCGGCCGAAAAGGCCTCGTCACCCATGGCGAGTGTTTTTCCGAGTTGCCAGGCGCTCGCGTACGTCAGGTCCATGAGCGATAAGGCTAGGTCGAGAATCTGTAGATCCGTGCCAAAGTTAGACTGCATCGTCACCTTCTTCTCACGGGGCCACCGCGGCACAAACGTCGGCGTGAGCGGGCCGCGGTATATGCCAGCCGTCGTGTCGCCCGTGATGGTGCGATAGCGCACCAGTGTGTACCCGTCGTTCTGTCGCTTGGTGATCACGTCCTCTATTGACGCCGCAGAAGCGGGAGGAGAGGGAACGGCGTTTTGAGGATGTAAAACATTGAGCTCTGCTCCAAGCCGCTGGAGGCGGGACAGCGAGTTTGCACCGGCTACCGAAGGCAAGCAGTTGTAAGTCCACGAATGCAGGCTGATCACAGAAACTCGGTGGTCCTTGTCATCCGGTATGCCTGCCGGAGTTAAATTCTTGTCCATGGCGAGCGATACAAGATGCACCACTGTCGTGACGGGTGTAGGTTCGCCAATAGGCCCCGTGCGGTGCGAGACGGTGATGCCAAAGAGGCCCTCATCGCTATCAGCTCCGCCAACGGCCATGCCATCCGTGGCGACCTGGCGTACGTGAGACATGTATCTGTACTTGGAAACGTCGAATGCGGCGCTGCTTGCCGCGTCGTCGCTGCGGAAGAGAGACAAGAACAGATCGCGCTTCAGGAAGATGACATCGACTTGCTTGTCGGCGTCGGGTGCGTCCCATTTTGTGTCGAAATAGATAGCATTTGTGACGCCGATGCCCTTCCCAAGACTGCTTGTATTACTGGCAGGCATCTTGACCGCAAGGGTCTCTGTTTGAACCCGTTTGACCTCATCCGGTACGTCTTTAAGGATACCGTCAAGCTGCGACTGCGGAAGCTGCAACTCGTCCACAGTGAAGGTCAAGAGCGCGACCCATGGCGTACGACTGAGCTCGTTCGCTTTCTCTTGGCCAATGTTGATCCAGGTCGGCGGACGCGCCCATGGCAAGTGCGGGTCTCTGAATACAATGTGCGGCAGTATCGTGGCTTCGACGCTGCCGCCATTTGCTGGGTAGGTTGAATCGACGGAGTCGGGCGGCAGGACGAACTTGGGCGAGACGACATAGAAGTATTGTTTGCCATCCGGAATAGTGTGCCCACGGCGTTCACCGCCTTCTTTTTCGGGCGGCGCGGAGATCTTCTGGCCTACGGTCACACAGTGGAGGCCTCCCTGCAGTGAGGGTGTATAGAACGAGTGGAAGCGAACCTCGCCAGGTAGCAAGTCCCGTGGCGCGCCAGAGAGGATGCGCTGCGCATGACGAATGGTGAGGTGTCTGTGAGAGCCGACCATGATCCTCGAAGACCGGCGGGCAGTTGCTTCAGCCGGCCAGGGGCATCTTGATGAGTTTTAAAAGTCTCCGTCTCAATGAAGCTCAGACTGGCGAGGGAGTCGCCGCGCAACCACAGACTCCTGACCCTTGTAAGAGGTTCGCGAGCATTTCAGCTACGGTGGAGTTGAACCAGCAGACGGCTGGCTGGAATCGATAGAACTGTAGGGTCTGGAGCGAAGTGGGGAGGGCGCTTCTGGAGTGCGCGAGGGAGGACCTGCGTTTAGCAGGTTGACGGGGGTTAGCGAGAGTTAGCGGGCGGGTAGCGGGCGGGTAGCGGGGCGGGAACGGATCGAGTCATGGGACATTCCTGACTGATCGCATGGAAATGCATGTCGACGCCACAATCCTCGTTCGGGAGAGACTCCCGCAGTGGCTGAACTTCGTCGTTCGGTGTGGAGTCTCGATTCAGCTGAACGGCGGTTCTGGCCTCCACTATCTGTCAAGCCAGCTGTTGGACCGTAGCTGAGGTTTACTCAAGGGCCGAGAACTACAGACTACAGACTAGTGTGAATTCTTTTTGCTCCCAGGCGGTGCGCTACCGGTCTGCTCCCAATTGCCATGGCACATTCAAATGGCATACATTTCTGATATACATTATTTGCTTGATTTGAATTTTGATGAAACTTCCACCGAAACTTGACACGGGACGCCAAAAAGATCGACAAGGCTATAGCTATGGCATCGACAAAAGACCAAAAGGTACTTCTCCCGCTCAAGCTTGACGCCTTTGTCTTCAATGCAAAAGTATGCGACGGCATTGGCAAGCAGGAGACTCGAGCAGCAGGAGATGTTAAACAAACGCCGCCAGGAGCCAAGATTGCGCCGATTGTGCAGCCTAACTACACCTTCTTGCGGCTCGACACGCGCTACATTCAGAGCGACATTACGAACAATGTCGATTTGCACAACTCATGGCCACATCAATTCAACTCACGCTTTACTGACCTTGGATCCTTCGAAACCCGCGAGCGGCGTCAGGGCGTGTATTTACACTGGACGATTCCGCGCATGTACAGGAGCGGCATTGCCGCGGCCACTACACGCAAACCTCCTGATCCAAGTCCGAAGCCAGACCCAGGTCTGGAAAACATACCAAAATCGACACAATCAGCAACAACCAGTGCATTTGAAGCTGCAGTTGAGAGCGCAAAAAATGGCCGGGCCGCACGAGGTTTGCTACGGTCATCAAACGACGATAAAGACAAAAAAGACAAGGTCGACCCAACGGCGCCTGCATTTCCGAGTGTGCCAACACGGTGGTTAGTGATTCGATACATCCACGACACGAAAACTATCATGCCCGAAAAGGCACAGGGAGCCGTGAAGCAATTTACGGCGTGGGTCATTGAGAGTGACCGACAGTGGGCCCTCGATGACCTGCCCGAGAAGGTTGACTTGCAAGTGGATGTTTCGCCGTTTATCAGTGCGACGACTAAGAGTGAGAAGAAGACCTTGGACGGCAAAGAGGACGATCCAAGCAAGGGCGCAGACGTCTCGCTCGCGGCCCAGGCCGAGGTCTTTATTGGGTGGAAGACGCCCGTGGAGAAGTGGGAAGAGAACTTGACAGTGCCGCGCATGCCTCACTTTGGGCTCCTTGGGTCGTCGAATCAGCTGTTTGCCGACTATCAACCACACTGCTCGAACGTTTTCAGCATGGTCGACAACTTTGAGTACGGGACCGAGGACGATGGCCACGGAGGGGAGAAGCCGGTCTTTCTGGATGCGGTCGATGCCGACTACTTTGTCATTGGCTACCACAGCGTCGAGTCTGACGATATCTTTCACGACAAAGACGAGATGACCCATCGTGACCGTCTGGCTCAACTCAAGCTAGCAATTAAGTTGGATGTCGAAAAGCCAAAGAAGGACCGACGCGACGTCGACAAGACGTTTCAAGACTGGCTTGACGCATCGGTGGCTACACACACAGTCTGCCACGCAGCCATGTACGGCGTGCACTGGAACCGCGAGGGCAAGCCAAAGGTGCCGGCTGACGACTTTTCAGCGCAGCTCAATGACACCCTGCCAATTGCTGTTGGCACGACGCCCATGAACGCGCTGCTGACATATGCGCATGCGCACACCGACACCCAGCCAGGCAAGAAGCCGCTTGACCCGCCGGACTTCGCTGCTATTGAGAAGCTAATAATCAGCTTGGAAACGTTTCTGGTTGCGCGTGACGATGGTGTTGAGGCACAGCAGCAGGCAACTGATATGCTATACAACTGGAACTATGTGCGCGCCGACGGCGGACAGAGCTGGAATATTTCAGGACAGAATGAAGCAGGGAACACAAAGTCCCAGCCCGGGGGGGCGCCCAATGACCTGCTGGATACCCTACGCACTCTCAATGCAAACCAGCAGCTGCTCGACGCCATGCAGCGCATGTTGAAGCGTCTGCGCTGGGAGCTGTTCTCCGAGTGGTGGAGGCACGTCACTAATTCCCATCCGGATTCCAATGGCGAAACGCAGAAGCGTGTCGAAAAGCTTGCAGCCCGAATCCAAGCGCTCACCACACAGGCTTCAACTCTCAAAGGTACTATTGATACGGACAGTAAACCCAAGCACTTTCAATCTGGCACAAAGCCGCCATTTTACCAGCAGCGTGACCCAACGTTGCTCGTCGGTGGCATCAAATCTGGTTGGCAACATGACTATCTTGACGATTTGCAAATCCGGGTCGACTCGCAGATTGTGGAGCCAAAGAGTGCAGACGATTTGGCAGGCTTGCCAGTATGGGAAGGTCTCGACGGGCTGCTAAAGCTCAAGTTTCCAGAGCCCCTGCGGCCAGTCATGAAGAAGCTGATCACTGAGTTTCTCTATCTCAGCCCGACTCGCACCAAGGCGCCCACGCTCTCGGACGTCATGGAAATGCCCCTGTTCCACGACCAGCTGACGGGGGTTCCATCGGAAGAGAAACCAGACAAAGACAAGGACAAAGACAAGGACAAGGACAAAGACAAGGACAAGGACAAAGACAAGGACAAGGACAAGGACAAAGACAAGGACAAGGACAAAGACAAGGACAAGGACAAAGATAAGAACAAAGACGAGCCAGTGGACCCTCTGCCGCCACCGCCGCCCTGGCGCGATCGCTGGGGGAACATACAGCCATGGTTCCCGCTTTTCCTCGAGTGGGAGGTTGAGTATTGTCACGTCCCATTTGACCTTTGGTCGCTCGCCAGCCGCGGTAGCCGCTCCAGCCGCGCGGATCAGCTTCGCTACGGCATTCCCAGCGACAAGAACCTGGAAAAGCTTGTAGGGCTTAAAGACAAGCGCACCATATCAGGCCGCGTGCTCATCCTACCACAACCAAGCTTTTCCCTTGCAGCCAAGATACGCCAACTCTTCGCGGAAACGCCGTCCAAGGAGCTCGACAAGAAACGTGAGGATGGTGGCCGGTTCCCGGACGAGGAAGCACGTAAGGGCCTTGAGCGCGACCTGCACAAGCTCGCCTTTCTCTCGGCGCCGCTTGCTGGGCTGACAGCGCAACTAACGACGGTTAGCCAGGGCAGCCACATCAAGCCAAACTTGCGCAATGCGCAGACGGGCATGCTTTTGCCCATCATTGAGGCACAGCGCAAGGACGGCGGGTTTGACCTTACTGCACTTCGTCTTATGGACCTCGAGACGGACAATACGCCGTTTGGCACTGCTGAGAAGCCCCCCGGTGAGGATGACCCTCCGCTCTTCAAGCCCGTCACACACGGCCAGTTCCGGTTCACGCGGCTAAACATCATCGACAAATTTGGCCAGGCCATTCATGCCATTGACCCGACGCCCACCGTCACCCCGCAGCCTGTCTGGCCATGCATCGGCGAGTGGTATGCGCCGCAGCTGTGGGGAAATACTGAGGAACCCAACGTGGTCAAGCGCGAAAGACCTGCACTGGGTCCTCCGCCTTCATATTCGACTCGAGAGAATCCTAACCCACCTCCCCCGACTCCCAAAAGATGCGAGTTTGTGCAGATTCCTCCGCAGATCAACCAGCTGGCACGCCTCAATTCCACTTTTGTCGTGCGCGAGACAGCGACTGATGGGGAGGCGCCCTTTTGGAAACCGGCTGATGAGTGGGAGAACCCCATATGGGGCTGGATAGTCATCAACTATGCCAACCTGGGCATCCAGTTATTCTTGCAGGATGGAACCTTTTACCGCGAGGTTCGTCTTGCCGGTCGCGATGGTTCGCAGACTTCACCCGAATGGCTACCATTTGAGCCGCCCGACAAGGAGCGCGGCCTTTACAAAACCCCTGAGCTACAGCAGCTGCAGCTGCTCGTCCAGCGGTTGGGCGATTTTGAGTTCCTGAAATCGTTTTGGGACATGATTGTCGATGCGGTCGGCAGCATGCAGTCAACGCCCGATGCCTACTCCGGCTTCACAAATGCGCTTATTGGGCGCCCTCTCGCGCTCACAAACGTTGGTTGGTCTCTTGAGCTCGAAGTCGACGTGCTCACGAGCCAGGTCCAAGATGACCACCCATTGAAGTGGGCGTTACGGCCACCACCGAAGAAGCCTGACGAAGTAGAGCCTCCCAAGCCGAAAATTTACCAGTTTCCTGTGAAGCTGGGTGATAAGCAGCGCGGCTTTGACGGCCTGGTTGGATTCTTTCCTTGTCGCGAACACCTTGACGAGAAGAAATCGACAACTACAGATCTTGGCCTTGAACTGCGGTTCATCTATTCATACTTTCAGGGCAAGCCCAAGAAGGAGCCTAAGCCTAGGGTTGCCTCTAATGAAGAGAATGGGAGAAGCAGTGACAACCCGGACACTGACAAACCCAAGGAACCACCCATCAAGGCGCCGCCGCATATTGTTTTGCCCGCTTATTGGGTTAGCCCCGAAGCGCCCGTCACAAGCAAGCAATACGCTTGGCGACGAAACAAGGAGCTCGTGGTGGTGGGGATGCTGCTGGACCCGTTTGCGCTCGTCCACGGCTACTCGGGAATTTTGCCGGTGCGCGAGCTCGCGCTGCCATCATGGACATGGCAGGGTGCTATCGCGGCAATGCGCGCCTTTTTCCACACTGGACCTATTCTCGTCACGCGCAACGTGCCTGACTTTAAAGAGGGCCGACAGTTGCGACCGCACGAGCCCATTACGCTGCCAGAAATCAAGAAGGACGAAGGGGTAGTTGGCCTGCCAGCCGTTGCAGGTGGTGATTGGGCTTGGCTCCAGCCATACGAGCCAGCGGACAAGAAATTAGACTCGCTAGAGCCATTTGTGCCGTTGCCGGTTGCCGTCGAGGACGAGCGGGCGCGCTTCGAGCAAGGGCCGTATACGGCGCTGACGGGATATGTGATGATTGTGGATCCTAAGAAGAAGGACGATAAAGAAAAGGATGGTAAAATATAAAGCATTAACTGCGGGTCCTGCCGGGTCGGGCCGGGCCGAAGAACAGCTGTCAACTGTACGCCTGTTGGAACTCCATGCGGGACAAGTCATGCAAGACATGTCAGGGACCTCCTAAGCGAGCAACCCGGCCACCTTTGGATGTCATCTGTACAGGGCTCTGGGACGTTCCATCGACCCTTCAATGAATCCTCCTCTCCCATTGCTCTGCCATTTCATTGGCTTTTTGCATGTAAATATCGAATCGCGACAGTTTCCAAGAAGTAATAAGGGCAGATAATTCAAACTGCGTTAATTGATATGGTTAGAACCTATTAGATTTTGCAGTGAGCATATTGACTGAGCGCTATGGACTTATAGAAAAGGCATGTGCTGAAGAACAAGAATCTTAATAATAATAAACCCTATATCCGTTACACTGCGATAGCGAACTTGTATCAACGTGTTATGTCACATGGATATAGGCCAGATATTGCATTGTGCAATTGGTGTTCGCCTTTTACACTTGACATGTCAATTTGTCACTTCGGGAAGTTGTGAGAACGGGTGAACAATAGCCATATAAAACAGGAATATAATGCCTACAAATTCGGGTTCCTTGAATCCTCAGGGGGAAAACCTCTGTAAAGTAGGTGGCAGAAAGATAGTAGCAAGGCATAACTACACATACCGTTCGGATCAAAAAGGCAGTAAACTTAGCAATGGCTACTCAGTAGAACTGCAGTGGTTGGTAAAAGCAAATCCCATAAGACGAATATAGTATCCCTGAACTCTAGCACCTGTTTATCAGGTGACAGCGAGCCATTAACAGTCACAAGCGTTATGATCTCTTAGCACGAAATTGCCCAAGTGCACGTGAAGTGAAGTGATTTACGGTGGTTTGATAGAACTAACTAGGTGATTCAGGCCAACTCTTCCCAGACTCTTTACATGTACTTGACAACTGAGTCTGTTTTGAATAAACTAGAGCTTCGACTTCAAGCGAACTACCACTTTACCGTCGAACTCCAACTCAGCCTCGCCAACATCAAACCGCCACCCGATAGACTCGCCTATACCACGATCATTCCTCCCGCTTTGCTGGCTAAGCATATCTTCTGTGACAAGTCACTCCTTGGGCCACGGATCGACCGGCACCTGGCTGATTCTGGAAGTCTCCTTTTTCAAGACAAACAGCACATTGCACGGCTGCACTAGGGTACCCGAGGGTTGCGTGTTGTCAGGGACTGGGAAGCTCGGGCACGGCTGCACGCTGAGCTGCGACCACGATTCCACCAAAACGGGGTTTTGGCCTTGACCGAGCTCAGTAACTTCCGAAGGCTTCTCGTCTTTAGTGTTAAAAGAAAGTGACTCGGCCATCTCAGCGTTGGCGCTAACCACCCGTTCATTTTTGCCGACAAAGTAGATGTAGATGCGCGCCTTGCGATTCCCTTGGGCGGGAATGACGCACGCGGCGACCGGCGTCTTTGCTCGGGTCAAGTCAGCAGATCCGGGAATAATGCTCTCCTTTCTGGCCCCGACGTTGTACAGCGAGATGGTGCCGGTCTTTTGCTGGTAGACTACCCAGTTGAACCTGTCGTGCCGGAATGCAAACACGCCGGTGCCTGGCATAATTGGATCCGTGCCCAGGTTTCTAAAGTCGATACCGTTGGAAGTTTGGGAATACTCTATGATTCGGCTTTCGTTCACGGATGTGCCCTGGTAATACAGGTATCGTGAACCATCCAGGGTCGAGATGCCCCCGAGCGATCCGGTCTTGGGTCGCCCCTCCGACAGCGGCTCGTAGACTGGGCTCATGAGGGATAATTTGAGGTTGTCGGACGATTCTCCAGTCACGCCGTACACGCAAATCGCGCTGTTGTGCTGCATGGCTACGATTGACGATGGGTAAGCAAGCTTAGGCCCCGGGGCCGCTTTATCGCCCCAGCCAAGGGTGCTGAGAGCCTTGCCACCGAGCTCGCGCAGCTCAAGCTGTAGGGTGCGGTTCTTGTTGCTCGAAAAGATCATGACGGTGTTCGTCGACGCTAACGGGCTAAGGATGGTGCTGATGGCTGTCATTTCCTCTTCGACGGGAGGCACTGGGTCGGTCATTATTGCAAACTACGTGGGTACAGAGGAGTACAAGAGACACAAGTTTGCACAAGAGTTCAATATAGCGGACCAATAAGAGTATGAAGAGGCACGGGGAGGTGTGCCAGAGTGACTCTATCGCAGTTGTATGTTGTACAAAAGCGCCGGACCAAGGCGCCTTTTTATGTGACTCCTGCTCTTTCCACCTTGTTCCGAGTCTTTCTCTTTGTCACCGTTATGATCAGAATTAGCTTCGCTACAGACTAGGACTAGATCCCTATCTCGGCTCGATTCTAGCTGAGGCAGCTGTGGAAGACTGCAGCTTTCTTGTAATGGTTGCTCAGCTGGACGCGCAAGCCCAAGTGCTAAAATGCAAGTCCACTTCTGCATGACAAGTCTGGCCCAAAAGTGCGTCTCGCAACACTATGCCAGTGTACCTCTTTTGTCCGCACGATGTCGTTTCCGGCGTTGAATTGGGAGAGACTCTAGCCTCATTGGGTCTGTGGGTCTAGTGGCTGGCACTAAAGGCTTTAGACTTCGCAACTATTGTAGACCTGCCTAGAATCGCCTACCCCGGCCTCCATCCTCAGTAGCGCTCAGCGAGGCGAGCTGAACTACAGCTGAACTACACCGCCTAGGCGCATCCGGTTGAAAGCGCTTCTTAGTGCTGCCGATCGCCAGGAGAACGCCACCTGTTTTACTAGTTAAAATGGGGTTAATCTCCGACAGATCAGCACGCTTAAAAATACACCCAATATCAGAACCAAATGAGGCTTTTCAAATCAAGCGATTGTAAGGGAGTTTGCCTATATACTGATATCTGTGGAGGAGCGATCAAGCGATCATTAGATTGCCAAACGAGTGTCCAATTCCTTCCTTCAAGCTCTCACCTAAATCTACCACTTAATTATACCGGCTTCGGCTGCAATTATGTCTTGTATACATTGCCTCATAAATGCAACAAGGCGGTATAAATATAAATGGGGTAGGATTAAATGGTTGGTGGGCATTAAAATATATATAAAACTCTGCATTGTGGTAGTGGTAAAACTCTTTAAACTTTGGGTAAATATGCGTTTGGAAGCCTTGAGCCGTGATATTACCCCATTCCTTTTTGATTTAAAAGGCAAGAGGCCTTTTCTTAAGGCCCGCAAAGCAAGCCCAAATCATTGTATGAGGTATATTATAAAGTCTTAACTGAAGGCGATGAGGGTGAAATTGTTTATAAAGTTGTCAAGTTACAAAGACATGTCAGTGGCCACTACAGTGCATTGCAGTTTTATTTATCCATATAATTTTGCACCAATCTTTAAATGTCCAAGAGCTCATTTGCTGAACAAATGTAAATCATTATTGGTGTTGCCTTAGAGTGACCCATGGCTTTGGATGAGTGATATATCACTAGAAACCTTCCTTTCTTAACAATCGCCCAATTATAAAATTGGAGGCGTAAAGTCTTGTTTTGGCAAAAGAGTTTGGCATAAGTGGCAATATAGGCCCAATCGTGAGATTTAATAAAATCAACCAAGTGTTGGCGTACAAGAGTGCCAAATATAAGGCAATTCCTATAGCCCTGATGTTGTGGAGTTGATGGTTCATTATAAATGGTGTGTATAATTGAGAGAGGCTCACCTAAGGCAGTAGTAATAACAGTAAAAGGCATAAAGAAAATGTTTTGGAAGGCCTTAATTACAAATCATACTTTATATGGTACAAAGCCATGTCAATGAAAATCGCGCGCCCGTTCAACTACGCTCTGCCGATAGTCATCAATAAAGTAATAGCGTTGCTCAGCTCTCTTGTCTTTGTGCCGTAACTCTCTTTGGGTTTTGTGTAAGGTGTCTTAAACAATTCAATCACAAGCTTAACACTCCCAGTGACTGGGCGTCAAAAAAGGAGAGACCAGAGGAGAGGAAAAAAATGGTGCTGTAAGTGCATCTAGTGATGCTATATTGGGTATTATAGTTGCATTAAAAGTAGACTTAATAAAGGCCTAAAAAGGCAAAACCAAATAAAAGACAATATTGGAAGAGCTAGGTAAAGCTTTTTAAGTCAGCTGAATATTATATTCAGTATATAAGGGAGGAAAGGTGGGAGAATATGCAGGGGGAAGTGTATTTAGGGGCTGATTTTTGTCTAAATTCTCGTTGGAGGCCATATTTGAAGAAATGTATATAATCAATGTTAGAAATGATTGATTTTGGTGTAAAAAGGGCTGATTTTGATACAAGCAATATATTATCCTTTTATACAACCTTAAGCTTCCCATACCTGCCAAAAAGTCATCCCCTAAGTCATCCCCTAAGTTGTCCCTCTTACCCAATTACTCACTTAATCACTTGCCACCACCATCACCACCTTTTTACTTTGTTATTACCTCTTTATTATTACAGATAAGGCCCTTTAAAGAGGCGTTCGAGTCTTTTTATATAAAGGAATGCGTTAAGTGTTGTGAATATTGTTCAGTAATAGAAAATCAAGAAAAGCCTCATCACGACCTTACTGGGAGAACACTTAATGTGATCGCGACGCTTTTAACTTATTCTCTTCAGCTTCATGATCACGAGTTAATGTTGTTCGGATATTTCCATTTGATATTTGCGATCAATCTACATATGGCTAGTAGAGGGCTTGATCGACACGCGCTTTCCACCGGATGCGCCGAGGCGGTGTACAGCTGAACCACTGATGAGCCAGCAGAAATCCGGTCTAGCCCATCTCTGGTGGCACGGCTCGTTGAGATACGCGTGACCGAGTTGCACAGGCGCAGTTGGCGGGAGATGTGGAGGAGAGCGCCCAGCTTGGCGAGTTTGCTCTGGAGTACGAATGCAGATGCGGTGGCGCAGCTGGAAAATGCAAGTGCATACTAAGGGCACGTTCGATAACTTTTTTTGGCCAGGTCGACTCCACCAGGTGGGCGCAGCCAGGTCGCCGGTTTTAAGGTCCACCTGGGCGCAATCCTTAGGATATAAGCGCCCCCTCTAGACGCCAAAGCAGGGGTGATTTCTACCTAGTGGAAGGCGTTCGTTTGGCAGGCGATTCGCTAGAAACACTAGAAGGTTCCTTATATACTTAATTATTAATAATATAAGCATATAAAGCAGTGATATTATCGCTAGAATGCTTGTTAATACTATCGCTAATATATAAGGCTTCATGGTTGACGTTAATTGGATCACGTGATAGTAAGAATGGGTTAAAATATCGTGGAGAAGGGCAGAATCGATCTACTTGGTTGTGCTGGGGTTCGACAAGTACCCCCCCTTTAAAACGGTAGGTACTTGTGGAATTCGCCCAGGTGGACTGCTAAGGTGGCTTAAATTGCTGACAAAACTTGCTGCTATACTAGATTTGGGAGCGCAGTCGCGGTTGACGCGTACGCCTCCACCTGGCCAGGTCAGACCTCCTTTTTACCTGCTAAGACGGCAGATCTGCTCAAAATCCACCTGGGGCGTCGAACGGACAGTATCCACCAGGTGGATATCGATATCGGTGGCCCGTTCGCGACCAGGTGGGCCCAGGTGGACCCAGGTGGCTTTTTTAGAGCACCCACCTGGTGGAGTCCACCTGGCCAAAAAAAGTTATCGAACGTACCCTAAAGCAGCATGGCCAATTCAGAATCGCCTACCACCCTCCAAGCAGTGTTCCGTCTCGCCTCTTGGCTTCTAGTCCGCTTTGTGTTCAGACGACCTTGCACAATTGCCTAGGCCGTGCGGCTTGCATCTCCAGCCAGGCCTCGACATACAAATTAATACGCCTTTCACAATTTGGCCATCATCCAGCTAATCATTGCTCAGGGTGAAACGCCAAACAGTCTCACTCTTCGCTTGGCCGCCTTTCCATTGCTCACAGGCGTCCATTGGCTTCAGCAAAGCCGTCTTTGGGCCCTTGCCAACCTTGTGGCCCTAACTTTCTTACCAGATAGGGACCGTAGCGGCACTGGACACCTGGAGCTGCTAGATCCCACGCCAACAGATGTTGAGCTGTTGCAATAATAGCAGTGGTCGCCGGTTTCGCATCGATGACTTGAAGTTGCACATCATCAACCTAATCTCATTCTGTTATTGCCGTTTAAACATACATTCTCCATACCCGTCACTTAGAGTTGGCCAACATCAAAACTGTCCGCAGATGGCAAAAGTCTGGGGTGTCAATTCATATCACATCAACATCAACGTAGGCGATTCAGCCATCCATATTTTGTATTCCAGGCCGGCAAATGACCTCGGGACAAAAACAGTAGAGAGCGCAGTTCTCATTGACGGCGGCAAAGATGGCAGCGGCGGTTGGAAGCCAGAATCACTGACATCGGCGTCGCCAAATAAGAACATTTACAGTACCATCAAGGACATTGAAGATGAAATGGTGTGCCAGGACACGCGCGGCGGCGGCGGGTGGCTCGGTAACCGCAGACGGCTGCAGTTCAACGCCATCGTGGTTACACATTGGGATGCTGACCACAGTGACGGCCTGATGGGCTTCCTCCGCGACGATATCTTAACAGAGTACGGCACAGGGAACTACCCGGACCCTGGGAAGACCCGCCTCAGATGTGCAATATACAAGGACAATCAACCGCAGACAATCTTTTACGCGCCGTACTGGCGAGATTACTACGCTGAAGGCCTGACACAATCTAACAAAGACTACTGGCCCTATTCGCGTTACAAATTCATGTTCATTAGCAGCTATGAACTCGAGGATAGCAAAAACGGTGCGGCAAACATGCACATCCGGATTGACAAAGATCATTGGGCCATAGACGTCCTGCGTATGCGCATCGGGACGCACGCGCTACTTGGTGCAAACTTTTTCAACATGAATGTCTCAGACAAGCATCTGGGCGACAGAAAGGATGTTTTTAGCCTTCTCATTGCCAATCCGCCCGGTGGACCGGACAAACCAGCGATGATGCCCGGTCTCTATTGTGTGGCCGTTAACCAGCGTGTCATCGGCACTGTGCCTCCACCGCAGCCCATTACAGATGGGATTAAGACTGGGGACCCAGTATTGCCCCAGACAACCTACAAGAACAAATCTTCCATTTGCAATCTCGTCATTTGGAGCGACTCCAGCATCTCACACTATCTTGCTGGAGATGCCGATTTGGAGCTCGAAAAGAGAATTCTAAACTGGACTGGCTGGTCGGACAACCCGCAAGCCCAGAAGGGCATCGTCGTTGCAAAGCTAAGTCATCACGGCGCGTCTTCATCAAATCCAAAGGAACTGTTCACGAAGCTCAAGCCACAGCACGTAGTCATCTCTGCTGGAGACAATAAGGGATATGGGCATCCTCGTGAGTATTACTTCCTTCTTCACATCTGCGAACTGATGCACATCTTCTTAATTGACTCCTCCGTCTCTGTTTTGATACTGTGCACACATCCATACGTGCTCCCCTAATGACTGCTGACGCGTTTGTTGCATCTATAGGCTGGGAAATCTTGGCAATGATGGACTCGTGGGCTAGATACAACATTTCCGTCATCCAACCTGCTGAGACGCCCTTATATCTTATGCAATATCCTTGCTACATAGGTCAAGGATTAGATTCACATGATTATGCTGTCGGCGTCTATAAAGAATGGATTGATTTCCTAATCGAAGACACTACAAATGCTTACAAAGCGAAATATCCCTCTATCTTCGACTTTGGATTTCACTTCGGAGCTAAGCTTAAAAGCATGTATGAAAAATTCCAACATTCCGGGTTTGTCTTTTTGTTGGGTGTGTACAGGCATCTACACGAAGAAGTACTTAACAAGCTCTGCTTCGATCCCCAAAAAAAATTGTTCGACTTCCCCTTTCCATTCCAACGACGGGATGTTGTCATCTACGTTAAATTCGAGGTCGATGCTTCAAAGGCTACATTGGGTCAGGGTTACGTCAGGTACCAGAACGATATGACACTCTACCTCAACGAAAAAGGCGACAGAAGAGTCAATTCCAACGAAGTCCAAGGAGATTTTGTGGATTTTGACCGCCAGTGCGTCTATGACGACTCTCTCAAGCAAAACCTGTCCCAGCACGCCATGAGTTTAGCTGGATCTAGGCTTTCTCCAAACTTAGCTGCCTGTGGGCAGGAAGATGAATGGTGCTTGGTTCCAATGGCCACCAATGCAGACCCGTACTTTATCGTGCCAGAAGGCGAGCCGAAGCCGGGAAGCAACGTGGGTTGGGTGCCTAAATCGCACCCCTTGTGGAACTTTCTCCTGTGGATGCCACTGCCGCGGATTAAGCTGGAACACCCTCATATTTCGGGCCAAAAGACGCCCCTTGCGACTGATGATGAAATGCAGCGCTGGTTCCGAGTCATGTTTGGCATCCGGATTGACTCACCGTTGGCACAAGTGTCTTTTATCGCACCGAACTGGCCGCTTCAAACCGTAGATCATCCGATCGGCCTTGAATTTACAGTTGAGATTCCCAGCGGAACAGGCTCAGGCCAGAAACACGTGCTATCATTTGACACAGAGGGAGCTGCCAAGCTGCTCGGGACGACCCCCGCAGCGCTTGGTCAGATGCTCTCCACCGAGCGTTTCCTAGCGTTTGCCGTGTCATTCCAGGATAACCAGTTTGACAATAACAGCTGGACGTTAAGTGAGGTTGCCGAGCTGATTGACTTTGAGCTGACGCCTACCGTCAAAGCCATTCTCGGCGCCACTACTTTGGAGCCAAGGCCCAATGATATTGGTGCACATACAGCGCGTTCTACATTACCATCTCTATCCATGCCCAGCGGTAACGGGCCAGCTGCTGGAGGTCGAAATGCGCTCTGGTACCGTGGGGGACTGAACCACTATACAGATCTACGCCTCGAGTTTACCGTTTCCAATAAAGACGTGTTGATGGACTGGCTAAGCCGCGCAAATCTGAGAATCAACGTGACAGACATTGGAGTCATTGCGAAGAAACACACCAACGCGAGTTACCGGGTAGAAAGCACGCCGGGCCCAGCTGTGCCTCGTGGCAACGGCGGCGAGCTGACGATCGTGCTTGGGGTGACACTTGACAACCTTCCCTTTGACGTATACATACAGTTCAGAGGAAAAGCTGGCATCACCATGCGATTCCAGACGCGACAGGAGGCGGACGAGAGTGAGAGTGTGCTTCAAAAAATGTATACCTGGCTCTCGCGCACCCTGGGGATCCAAGAAAGCGATCTTCAGGCTGATAGCTGGCTCCACACCGCGCGTGAAAATAAATTCCTGAGCGGAGTGAAACCGCGTGCATTTGAGCTATCACTAAGCTTGGATGCAAAAGGATATCCCACAACGATCGACAGTGTACAGCTTGCACTACAGATTGAACTACCGGTGAGTGACAATGAGAGCTTGTTCTTCTTCGCTACCTTTGGCTGGTCGCGACAAGAGCCAGCGTTTCTGCTCGCTGAGCTTTGGTGCGGTCCATCGGCAGCAGGGCGCTCGTCTGTCGACTATGCGCGAGCGATGCCGGAGTGGGAAGCCTACCTCTCGCTCGAGCCGCATCCGTCTGCTGGCAAAAAGGCTCTCGACCGCGTCGACTTGAAGAAGTTGCTCAAGATTAGCGGTCTTCCAGCAGGCGTTCCTAACGAAGTGGACCAAGCGTCTCTGAAGATCAATGCCACTGGCGTCGTGTTTTCGACTGCACTTGTCTGCACACCACCAAAGAAGGACGAGGGTGTACCGAGGCTGGCTATCGACAGGCTAGAGCTCAGCGCAGACTTCCGCTGGCCGTCCAAGGAGAAAAAGGCTGCTTTTTCGGCTCAGCTCAAAGTCGACATGATGCTGTTTCCCGATGGCAAGACAGTAAATGATGGCGTAGACTTGAGGATGCGCGATGATGGTGCTCGCATTATCGGCGCCCTCGAATACGATTCTAATACCAGCGCTTGGAAGCTCCAGGCCGGTGTCGACAACTTGACAATGTCACACCTGGCTGGCTTTCTGGACATGGACAGTCGAGATGGCGCGCTTGCAATGCTAGAGCACCTAAATATTGGCTACCTGCGACTATCGTATTCATATTTACCAGGCGATGGCGCGGGCGGCAGCGAGTTCATCTTCGTCGGCGGGATCTCCTTGGGCCAGCTAAAGCTAGCGGTCGACTTCTCGCGAAAGAGTGGTGAGCAAGGCAGCTGGACGTTTGAGATAACTGCCGGCCTCGACGACAGTTATGCAAATGATGGTCAGACAACGGTTCGCTCACTACTCGCGAGCCTTTTCGGTAGTGAGGATGCTATTCCTGCGACAGTCCCTGGCGTGGTACTCGACATTCAGATCGGGAGGCCCAGCAAGCCCGAGGAGATTTTGTCCATCAAGTGCTCGACGGTGACAGTGAAGGGCAAGGAGAAGGAGGAGGAGAATAAGATGCTCGTGATGATGGGCTCGCTGCACCTTGGCAACATCAGCCTTTCACTCATGCAGGTGCGCAACATTAAATGGAACAAGAACGTTCCATCAAAGCGCATTGTCAAGGTGGCTGTTGGCAAGATCGGGCCTCTCAAGGCGCCACTCGTCGGGGACATTGATCTGCCTATTGAACAGATGATGTACCTCTGGGTCTCTGCTGCAGAAGACACAAGTGGCGGCTCCGGAAAAGGGAGCTTTGACACAGCTGATGACAAGGTACAGGGACAGAAGCTTGGCATCACTATGGCCGAGTATCTCGCTCTTTCGCAGAAGATCGACCACTCAGAGGACCAACTCTTCTTCAAGTCCGCCAAGGATGACCCTGTCAAAATTGGGCAACAAGAGACAGTGATAGAGGCTGGGTCGCACTTTATGGTAGTGGCTAAAAACGGCAAAGGCGTGTCAGCTGCAGTACTCGATTATGTTTTTGGGCGGCCAAAGCCGAAGACTAGAGTTCCGCCTAAACTACTTGTTTCCTCAGGAACTGGAGAGGAATCTGACTTTGAAGAGTTTGAGGATGACGAATATGATTTTGAGATTGTGGCCGTCGCCGGTGATAACGAGACCGCCAATCCTGACGTGTCTAAGGCGCCGTTTAAAAAGTCGGTTGGCCCACTCGAAGTTGAAAACATTGGCCTGCAATATGACAAGGACACACAGCGACTTGGCATTGTCCTCGACGCAACATTTCTGCTGGGGCCGATTGGACTCGCACTGCTCGGTTTTGGCTTGAGCGTAAGCTTGAAGAAGCCCGAGGGAAAGCTTAAATTGACATGCCCGGGACCATATTCGTCAGCATTACTGCCAATGTCTAGAGATGACAAGCTATTATCACAGGAGATGCTGGGCTTGCCCCTATACGCCCCAGAGGTGTCACTCGCAGGACTCTTCGTGTCCTTTGACAAGCCGCCGCTCACCGTCGCGGGCGGTTTGATGCACGCCAAGCTCCCTAATGAAAAAGGAGAATTCTATGCAGGCGGCATCATTGTCTCATTCAAGCCGTGGATGTTCAAGGCCATAGGTTTGTATAGCGAAGTGAACAAGGATGGATCCATCAGCGCAACAGTAGACGACAAAGAAAAATTCACCAGCGTCTTTGTCATCTTCAAGCTCGAGGGTCCGCTTTTCTCGGTTGGATTTGCAGACATTTCTGGCATCACTGGCGGCCTTGGCGTTAACTCAGTTGTCCGCCTGCCGACCGCGGAAACTGTACTGAAGTTTCCCTTTGTCGATCCAAGTGGTGTCAACGAAGGTGACCCGCCGCTGAAAACGCTTAGGGCGCTGCTGAGTCCCAAAAACAATGAAGAGCCGTGGTTCTCTGCGCGTGAGGGATCGTTCTGGGCAGCAGCCGGTCTAAAGGCAACAGCGTTCCAGATGCTCGACGTCGATGCCGTCGTCGTCATCCAGCTCAATCCTGATGTACAGTTGGGCATCTATGGCGTCGCTGTTTGTGACGTCCCTTCCTTCCGCTCAACAGTCAAATTTGCGCACGCCGAGCTGGGAGTCGCATGCACGCTCGACATTGGCAGCGGAACTTTCAAGTTTGAAGCGCAGCTATCGCCACGTTCGTATGTACTTGACAAGAGCTGTCATTTACGCGGCGGGATCGCGCTCTTCGCGTGGTTCAAGGGCACAAACAAGACTCAGCGACATGGACTTGACGGCGACTGGGTGCTCACAATTGGCGGATACCATGCGGCCTTCAGCAAGCCCTCGCATTACCCTGCACCACCGAGGCTCGGGATCAGCTGGACGCTTGAAGGCGTGTCCATAAGCATCACCGGGGAGGCCTACTTTGCCATCACACCGCGTGTGTGCATGGGAGGCGGGCGGCTGCACGCTGCACTATCGGCCGGCGCGCTGTCGGCGTGGTTCGACGCTGCTTTGGATTTCCTTATCAACCACGACCCCTTCTTTTTCGCAGCCGTTGGAAGTTTGAGTGTCGGTGTGGAATTCACCCTGGACCTTTGGCTTGTCACTCTACATATCTCGGCCGAGATTGGCGCCTCGCTCACCGTGGCCGGTCCGCCCATAGCCGGCATAGTGCACGTTGACTTTTGGGTATTTGGATTTGACATCCATTTTGGCGGGAACATGCCAAACCGTCCTGGACAGTCGTCGCTTGGCGAATTTGTCAAGCTTGCGCTTAAGGCAGGCGGCTCTAACGCGGTACAGGGCCTTAATCTCCTGGAAGCTGGCGGCGGTCTCCTCGTAGGTGACGACGAGTATAACGACTGGGTTACTGTTGAAGACGATAAAAATGATGACACCACAAAACCGTTCCTGTTCAATTGCAACGACGGTCTGACACCAGCTGACACTAAAGGCGGGGGGAAGAAGAGCTTGGCTCATCTGGCGTGCCTAGATGAAAAGGAGCAAGAAAAGGTCTGGATGGTCAAGGGTGGAGTGTTCTCGTTTAGCATCACGCTCGGCTTTGCTGCCAGCGCCGGCAGGCTGTACGACAAGCGGTTGAACGCTACGCCCCGGCCCAACAATGACCCGCAACCAATGCCTGTACCAAAGGAGCTCCAAGAAAGCGTATTTGCACTCCCAATGGGCCTGACTAAACATATTGAATCGACCGTCACAGTGACAGTTCAGGAAAAGGATGCGATCTCGTTGCGCCGGTTTGCCGATGAAGACAAGGATGACGACTGGAAAATAACTCCCATCATCAAGTCTGTCCCGTACTCGGTTTGGGGGAAGTGTAAGTGTTTCTCTCTCTGTCTGTCTCTTCCATTGTCTTCTTTCCTACGTACATACGTCTTTCGCCAAAAGCTAACGAAAATGATTGTAACAGACGACCCCGCCCAGGATCCCGCTCTGCATGGAAATGGGGTGAGCGAGCTGCTCAACGGTGACAAGAATGGCTCGATACCACTCGTCATGGGTTTCACACTTTCCCCGCCACCGGCGCACCTCTCACTTCCCCAGAGACCTAAGTTCAATCTTGTAGAAGACACTGTGCAGACGGTCGCCACGAGCAAATTCAAGCATAAGCACGAGGCGCTCGGCGCTTGGGCACCGCGAGATCTGCTGGTAGCACCGCCTGTACCAGGGAAACCGGACAATGACAAGGACGAACAGGAAAGGAAGAAGAAGGCGTGGGAAGAAGTGCCGCGTAGATGGCAAGACCCCCAAAACCGACCTGACGATGCGGTTCAGCTATGGGCGGCACGACTGCGACTACCGGACAAAGCGTTGACCGGCAAGCCGCCTGCGCGGTTGCTACATCGGTTCGAGCGAATGGTGCCAGCACTCCCCATGATTGCAGTGGGGCTTGCTTAGATATGGGATGGGAGGAAATACTGAGAAGTTTACTCTGAACATGGATGGTGATACTGAAAGTACATAAGGAGAAACCTAATTTGAGCTGTAGGTTGATGTTATAGTGGAGAACCAAAGGATACAACGTAACAAAAAAACTGAAATGGATCGAATTGCTACAAGTATTCCTGAGACTAGAAACCGTTGCGATCTTAAACGTTTCTAATTATATCGTTAGGGCCCATTTTCTACCCCACCCTGATCAGGGTGGTTTTGGATAAATCTTATCGCGATAAGATGCAATGGATATCCTTATCGCGATAAGGATATCCATTGCGTTTTATCGCGATAAGTCTTGGCATACCCCAAATAAATATTTAGTTGCCTTCTTCTTTATTATCGTATAAAATATAGTTTTAGAAGTAGAATTAGAAACTCTTAACTCTGTTAATACCTTTAAATTAAAAATATAAGAGGTTGCTTAGCTCTTTTAATATAGGAGCATACCCGTCCACTATGGTATGGTTTTGGATAAATCTTATCGCGATAAGTCTTAGTATACCCTAAATAAATTTTTAGTTGCCTTCTTTATTATTATTATATAAAAATAACTAATTTAAACCTAGTAAATAAAGTTATATTATCCCCTTTTTCTAAATTTTAGTAGGTGGCTCTATATATAGCTCTACATTCAGCTCTACGTATGGAAGCTCTGCATATGGAGGCTCCGTATAAAGCTCTGCATGAAGCTTTTCACGAAGCTCTGCACGAAGCTTTGCACGAAGTTCCGCACGAAGCTCTACACGAAGCTCCGCGCGAAGCTCTGTACGAAGCTCTGCGGAAGCTCTGCACGAAGCTCTGCACGAAGCCCTACGCGAAGCTCTGCGCGAAGCTCTGCATGAAGCTCTGCACGAAGCTCTGCACGAAGCTCCGCGTACGGAGAGTCTGCACGAAACTCTGTATACAAAAGCTCTGCATGACGGCTCTGCGTACGACGGTTCTATCCTATTCAGCTTGGTTGGGGTAGAAAAGCCCCGCACAGGGCACTTTATCCTTATCGATTGCGATATTTTATGCATTTTCTATTGGATAAAGGATATTTTATGCTCGCTTATTCGCATTATCCAAAACCACCCTGAGGGGTACCCTGAAATACTGACGAGCATAAACAACCTCGTTGGAGT
>Ga0307515_10002821_pt1 | contig 36959 bp, 13 predicted proteins | sample 17_EM_MG_FD_194513 | JGI IMG/M metagenome (GOLD analysis project Ga0307515, IMG submission 194513) | Populus trichocarpa ectomycorrhiza microbial communities from riparian zone in the Pacific Northwest, United States - 17_EM | ecosystem: Host-associated > Plants > Roots > Unclassified | place... | reverse complement strand
TTTGTTAAATTATCTCTGTTGATTTTTTTTAATATTGAGTCGATTAAGAATTTAGCTTTATTTTTTTAAAAAAAAACACTGTAAATTGTTGCAATGTTTTCTCATGTGATTTTTTTATAATTTTTTTCAAAATCATATTTGTCAATTTTTTTTAATATTGAGTTGGTTAAAAATTATAATTACAATAAAGCTAAATCATATGAGGAAAGCGTTGTAGTTTTTCTCACAAAACACTGTGGATTGCTATAATATTTCTCTGAATAATTTTTTAGTTTATTTTATTGGGAAAAACGCTATAGTTTTCCTCACAAAACATTGTCAATTGCTGCAACATTTTTTCTCATAGGTTTTTTTCCTTCCAAAATTATCTTTATTGATTTTTTTTAATATTAAGTTGGTAGAGAATTTAGTTCATTTTTTTTTTTTTGCTTTTTATTAACTGAAAAGCTAAATCATGTGGCGAAAGCACTGTATCTTTCCTCACAAAATACTGTAGATTGCTACAAATTATTTTGTTCAGTCTCTAAGTTTTTAATCACCAATACAACTTTTTTTTCCTTCATGAAATATTTGCTCCATCATACCTTTAATTTTTATTACTTATCTAGCGTTGGTTCACAATTATAACACCATCAAGTGCATTTGTTTTATAAGCTCGCGGCAGCGCGCGGGCAAGTGAGCTCGTATACCTAATAAAATTCATGAAATAAAATTATTTAGAAGTTTTTAAGATTTTATTAGATATATCTAGAGTTTTTTTAGAGATTTATTACCTGTAAATTTGATTTTTTTTTACTATGAATAATTTTTTAAAAGTTGTGTTGTTGCAAACAACAAGACGTCTAATTGTTTAGTCTCGAACGGTAATTCAACCACCCGTTAGAAATCTCATAAATCCTTATTTAAGATAAAGAGATTGTTATACTTAGAGTGCTAGCTATAATTTTGTGTTTTTATAGTTTTTCTGTCTAACATACAACAACTAGAAAATAAGAGGCATTGATTTTTATTTATAGGAAAATATAAAAGAACCCTATAAATTGAGAATATATGTATATTTTCCCTCTGAATAATATTCATTTATTATTGCAGGATAATTTTATAAATTAACTCAATCAAGTTCTTATTTGATTTTTCTAGGTGTAGAAATATAATCCTTGTATTAATTATATTATAGTCCTTAATTTCTAAAATATATTTTAATTAAGTCATACTTAATTAAATCATCCCAGTTTAATTTATGACTAATGGTTCTTAATGTGTGTGACTCATTAAGTTCCTAATATGTTGGTCTAAATATAAATTATAATTTTAAATAATTTAATCTATTATCAATTAAGCAATTGATTAATTTATATTTAAAGATCAAATGCATCGTCTAAGAACGTGTCATGATCCCCCTAAATATTAAAAAAGTCATTAGTGGTTTGACTAACCTTTCAGTGATTGATTTCTCAATATAATTAATATTATTTCATCAATAATATTCTGATTTAACATTAAGGTATGGAGTATATCTGTCATGTTAAATCATGTTTGTTTTCTACATAATAGCCATTGATCATTTGAATAAGATTTGAAACTCTTTTCAAATCTCATTCCACCTTAACCAGGGATTTCTTAGGCAATACTATTTGAAAACAAATGGAATATTTTTCTTAATTCACTTAGGGTGATGAATCCTCTCTTAATTACTCCATTGCCATACTATACTCAATCTTTGCATTTTCATTACCTCAATTAATATAACATGTAACAGGATTAAAGCATAACATTTTCTATATAAGATGATTTAATGATCTCAAGTCTAAGGATCATTTACACAACCGTTACATGAACCTTTCCATAGATATAAGTTATCTCTCTATATATAATTCTCGTGTGGGTCGGTTCAGTGTACATGTTCTATGACAAGAACCTACATATTAATTTTAGGTATCCTTTATATCTCAGCTTATGAGAACAATTGTTTCCTTTCACAAAATAAAAAACATAACATGTATCAGTTTTTACGACTCTAACGAATGATTAGTATTTAACAGATTATCAAATAGAAACATTTTAAGAACAATACTTTGATGCAATAAAAATTCTATAATTATAACAACTTTATAATTTTCTTTGCAAATTATTTTTGTCTCATAAGCTTTATCTTTACTCTAAATTTATTAATCTAATATTATAAAATAAATTAACTTTTTATTAATAATAAATAAATATTTATATGAATATAATAATATTACATGTAACCAAAATACAAAACATATTAAACAATAATTTCCTGATACCCATATCCAAGCATTTTGTTATTTGTTGCAATTCGCAAAAATAGTGTGAAGAAACCCAAAACGTACACGTCTAAAGTCTAAACCACCGTAGCTATATAACCCTTTACTTTCTCTTGCATTGGATTTTGCCCATCAAATATTCAAGGATGAAAAAAGAGTGCAGGAAACCACAATGAGTTGGCGGTTGATCACTGGATTACGCATATACCTTCTCTTCTTCTTTTTTCTAGTTTTTTTTTATTTGATATATATTAATGACATTTCACATATATATATATATATATATATATATATATATATATATATAGAGAGAGAGAGAGAGAGAGAGAGAGAGAGAGAGAGAGAGGATGGCCTTCTCTTTTTTTTTTTCTTGAAAATGGCTTTTCTATTTTTGTGCAGGTCTTTGCATATGGCCTTCAAATATACAAGCTAACCATGGAAATCAACCGACTAATTACAGGTGGAGCAAGAATCAAGAACAATCCATTTAGGTGGCGGTCCAATGGTAAGAGTTTAGAACTAAAAGGTTTGCTTTCTCTGTGGTCTCAGGTTCGAGCCCTGCGGTTGCTCATATGATGACCACTGGAGGCTTACATGGTCGTTAATTTCAGGACTCGTGGGATTAGTCGAGTTGCGCGCAAGCTGACCCGGACACCCATGTTAAACTAAAAAAAAAAAAACAATCCATTAAATGGTGACATTTAATCTATTTCTCCATTGAATTCAAGTAAGGCACCTTAGCTACTTTTTTTTTATATCATGTACACCTCTAGATGTGATTTACGGATGAATAGTTATTTCTAAAAATTAAATTACAAAAAAAAAATCTATCGACTCGAGTTTATAATAGATTATATATGTATACGTGAATTGAAAAATATAAGTGGTAGGATTCGAACTAAGTATATGTTCTCTTCTTAGTTAACTTTTTATCATTTAACTATTATCAATTGAGATATTAGTTCACTTTCATAATAGATCTTTTATTGGTGATAATTTTGTTAAATAATATTTATGTAGTCTTATTTATTAAGAATAGAATAGTACTTTCAGTTTAACCTATATATATTTTATTTGTATTTAGATTAAGCCTAAGCACTCATAATAAACAGATCATTCAGAATTCTAGCCTTCTTTTTGTGTTTAATCTTAATTATTTTAACAAATTTTACTTATAGTGTTAGCAAAAATACTTTAATTGTTTGTACCAACATAAATATTATCATAAAATCCTATAGATATGAGTGGGTATTATGGATGCAATATATACACACACACTTCGTTGAAATATTAATGTAACCTACCTAACTTTCATTATTATGAAAAAATAATCATTAAATTCCATTTCCTAATAAAAATAAGCTACTTCATAGTTAATAGAAATGGCTAAAGAAGGTTTTATATCCTCGTATTGAGGTTAAAATATGAAAATTCTAATTATATTTAATTATTTTACTAATGAGGTTTGCGTATATAAAAATATGTTAACTTTTCAATTTCAAGATGATAAATATCATAATTTAAACAATTTTCTACATTTCCATTGAGCGGAAAGAAGTTTTCTATACGTGTGTTGCATAGGAATTAATTCCCCTTCTTTCTTTCTCTAAAAAAACCTTAAAAAATCTCAGAATTTCATAAATAGTTATATGAATGTCGCTAGTGGCTCTCACCAACGGTTACCCCTCTCTTTTTTACTCTCATAAAATCATAGTTGCCTCTTATTTATATATATTTTAGCTAGATCTACGTGGTTGTTTGTTGCCTCCAGTTGTTTGTTGTGGTTTTACTCTCTTCAATATAAAAATATGTTATTGTTTCTAGTTAAATTATAAATATTTAATTGAGAATGGAAAATAGTATTTTAGTAATATCAAAAGAGGCACAAATATATTATTATTTTCACATTACAATTATATAAAAATAAATATAACAAATGAGAGAATTGAATCTAACTATTTGAAAACAATCTTTTTTATTTTTATTAACATTGGTGTCCGGACCAGTTTACGCACACCTCGATTAATCTCATGGGTTCTGAAGTTAACGACCATATAAACCTCCAGTGACCATCATATTAACAACTAAAATGCTCAAACCTGAAATCACAAGAAAGCAAACTCTTTCATCATATTAACATGGGTGTCCGGTCTAGCTTGCACACACCTCAACTAATCTCATGAGCTCTGAAGATAACGACTATGTAAGTCTCCAGTGGCTATCATATTAGCAATCACATGGCTCGAATCTAAGATTATAAAGAAATAAATCTTTTCATTCTAAATTCTTATTACTGAATCATCTAATACTAGATGATTATTTGAAAATAATCTTGAAAGTAGCAATGGTTTTGCAAGTGGCCCTTTTATTAGTTTGGACGACAAACTAAACTCAAACTCCCATAAACTCTTAATCATGAGCTGTTTTTGTAGTAACTTGTAGCAATATATGCTAGAATCGAAACACTATGAATCAATGGACCGAAAGAAATTGTTATTAATCAATGATTTTGGATTTTTTTATATTATTATTAAGGTTTCGTAGTATCATTAATTCCTGTTCTTACATAGGTTGTTTGAAACGTGGTGTTGTTAAACACTTTTTTAAAATAGCAAGTTGTAATTTTATTTTTTTTAAGTATGTGGGTGACATAAATTGTAAAGCAAGTAGTAACAACATTATCAATTTCTTTAGTTGTAATTTCTTTAGCGTTAAGCAAGACTATTATTTTCTTTTATTTAATTTCTAGCTGCTTAGATATACTTATCTTCTCTTGTTATTTTAATGAAATCTCCTTGTATGTATGCATTTTGAGGTGGGGGGGGGGAATTGTTTGTTAGACGAAAATCATCCGAGATTCGAAACAGGATCTCCTTAATAAATTTAGAGTTTTTTGGGGGAATAATATGTCAACCTTTTTTTATTGTAATTCCTAACTTAGGCTTAGAGATAATACTAGTTAATTTAGAGTTCTTTTTTTAATTATAATCGAGAAATCAAGTTGTATTTGAACAACTTGTAAAATAAATATAAGAGGAAGAGAGAAATTAAAAAGAAAAATATATATATTTTCAATAAAAATAAAAATATTTTTATTATTTTTTATGAGACCGAACATTCTTTTTCATCATCTATTAATATCTCTCTTCAAAATAAACAAATAAAATATTTATTTTCAATTACTCATTGAACATTATAAATCTTTTTATAAATGATATATTTTGAATTTTAAATTTTAAAATGTATAAATCTTGCAATCCAAACACGTAAATAGCAAATTTTCGCGTAGTAGCGACCATTTACTTTGAAAAAAGCTGTAAAAGATGTTTGAGAGTGTGGTTGCTTTTTAAAGTACGTTTCATTTAGAAATACATTAAAATAATATTATTTTTATTTTTTAAAATTATTTTTGACATCAACCTATTAAAATGATCTTAAATTTTTTTTATATACTATATGGTAAAGTAATTTCTTGTGATTAATGAAGAGCTTTATGAGGGCCCGTGCTTATGGTTCAGTAATTATCGCTTCACCACAAGCTAAAGCAAGTGCTTTGTTTATGGCAGCAGCATCTTATAATTTTTTGACTTTTTGAGTTACATGCGCCATACATTTCACCAAAAACTCCAAAAGCATTGACAAATTTTTCAAAACAATCAAGGGTCACGAATTTAAGTTGTAAAAGAAATCTAACCTAATGATTACATGACCTTTTCTTCTTAATCTTTTGAAGCATGGCTGGCATTAACGGAAATATTCAGGTACTGTGTGATATTGTATTTTTTTTTAGTTTAACGTGGGTGTCCGAGCCAGCTTGCGCTTACCTCGACTAATTCCACGGGCCCTGAAGTTAACGACCATGTAAACCTCCAATGGCCATCATATGAGCAACCACAGGGCTCGAACCTGAGACTATAGAGAGAGCAAATCTCTTGGTCCCAAGTTTTTACCACTGGGCCACCACCTAGATGGTTGTGATATTGTATTCTTGATATTGTAGTGTAATTGTGTTTTTTTTTTAATTTTTAAATATTTTTAATTTGAAATTATTTTTTGGGTATTTTTAGATTGTTTTAATGTGTTGATATTAAAAATAAATTTTAAAAGATAAAAAAAATATTATTTTAATTATAAGATTGCAGGAAATGATTATGACAAATAGAGTTAAAAAAAAACACATATTGTAATTGAATTTTCAATAAATAAATACTGAAATTCCCATACTAAATACCTATATGTCGTAATTAATAAGGACATCCTATGATTAAAATAATTAGAAGAAAAACCCAGTACAAATAAAACAGAGTATAGTTTATTTCCCAATCGGTATACAGGATTGAAGTACAAAATACGGTTCAGAGGGCAGAGATGATGAAAGTGAAACATGCACGATTTTGGTGATGCAAAGTAAAAAATTATGAAGCATTTTGGTGGATAAAATGTCATAATCTAAGGCTCCCTGTCATTTTGTCCTTGGCTTGTACATTATGATATTATTGTTTCAATTTGTTGCAAAAGGAGGCATTTGAGTTAGTTTATTTTTATGTTTTAAAAATATTTTTGAATATTTTTAATTAAGTTTTTATATATTTTTAATTGTTTTGATGTGTTGATATTAAAAATAAATTTTTTAAAAATAAAAATATATTTTTAATACTTTTTAAAAAACATTTTTAAACCGTTATAAAAATACCATCCTTACTCAGCAATGTCTACTGCAACATGAGAGCGAGATGAGAGTGTGAGAGGACTTGTCTTTAAATTAATTCATGTGTCCCCCCACCCACGGTTTGTCCAGCTACGTTGTTTCATGCCTGTTTGGTCTGTATGAGTTGGACTTGGTTATTTTTTAAAATGTTTTTATATTAAAATAATATTTTTTTATTTTTTAAAAAAATTATTTTTGAGATCAGTGCATCAAAACATATAAAAAAATTAATTTTTAATAAAAAAAATTATTTTTAAAAAAAACCTGGGTTGGCTAACGTTTCCAAACGGGCTTGCTTTTATGCCTTTGTGATGTATTTTAAAAATATATTTATTTTAAAAAATATATTAAATTGATAATTTTTTTAATATTTTTAATAATTTTAGTATGTTGATATTAAAAATAAAAAAATCTAAAAAAAATTATTTTAATATATTTCTAAATAAATATTATTTTTAAAAAATATTATCCATCACACTACTAAACTAACATTACATGTATTAGAAATTGAGGATTGGATGACACACTTTTACGGTGTTATTATTATCAAGTTTAAAAGTGTTTTTTAAATTATATTTTAATTATTGTTATGATATTATCAAATAAAAATTTATTTTATTTGATAATTGGATTTTACAACTTATGTTTGGTAAGCTATATTCTTATCCATGCAAAAACTATTAATACTCCACATATATTCTTATACTCTTCAATGCTATCCATATAATCCTTAAGAAATTTCAATTTTTTCCCTTTTAACATTCAAAGCTACCCTTTTGTATTTTTATTTTATTTTTTTATAACTTCTCTCTCACTTTTTTCTTCTAAAGTTTTAATTTGTTACATAAGCAATTAGAAACTTAAAAAAAAAACTCAAAAACCAAATTTAAATACATGTTATTTAATAGTTAGGGGTAACATTGGAACTCTAAGAAAATTAACGAGGTAACATTGAATAATTTTAAACTATAAGAATAGATGTAAAACATTGATGAATCTATAAAATTAAAATTAAACTTTAACCGTTGATAGAAATAATTTTTTATAAGAATAGTAATCCATGTATAAAAAACTTTATTCTTGTTGAGCGTGTTTGGAAATGTAATTGTGGTTGCTTTACAAAGTATTTTTCATTCGAAAATGTATTAAAATAATTTTTTTTATTTTTTAAAAATTATTTTTGACATTAGCAAATCAAAATTATCTAAAAACATCAAAAAAAATATTAATTTCAAGTAAAGAAAAAATAAAAAAAATTTTAAAAACACTTTTAAAATGCAAAAGCAAACAAGGTTTTAGTCGATGGGCAACAATTTTTATTTTTATTTTGTTAATATACCGATCATGCTACCCAATCACGAAAGCCATGTTCTTTTCATAACATAACACAAAGTCCCTATCCAGTTATTTTTCCAAATATTCTAATTTTACTTATCTTGTCTCAAATTATATAGGTGTACAGCGCAACACCGTGAATTAACCTAAATTTTTTTTAATATAAAAAAAAATGTTAAGGAGACGCAAGTGTTTCAAAAAAATTAAAAAAAAAATACAAGATTCAAGTTGGTGACTCGATTAAGTTCAATAAACTCGTCTAATTTAAATAATAATAAAAAAATATAACAACAAAAAAGATCAAAAAACCAACCCAAGCTTATACGAGTTAGCATTCCAAATCTGAGGCCTAGTCATAATGTCGAGTAACCCCATCGAAAACATACTGAATAAAACTAGCTCGATAATCAAACAACCCAATATTGAAGGGTGAAAATAAAAAAAATTAAAAAAACAATGAAAAAAACCTGGTCAAACGAGGTTAACCTAACCCGAGCCCACTCGGATAAGCATGCAAAATCTGCAACCTAGTAATGGTACCGTGGTAACCTCATTCAAAAAAAATTGAAAATAAAAACTATTAAGATTTGAGTCAACTCAATATTGAAAGCCAAATTTGAAAAAGAAATAATTTTTTTAAAAAAGCAACAAAAAAAATCTAAGTCAACTTGGGTTAATCTACTAACCTTGCGACTAATGACATAAGATTGGATTAACCCTATAAAAAGAAATGTTAAAAAAAAAAGCACAAAGACTAATTCCCAATAAATTTTAAAAATAACAATAAAATATTATTTTAATATATTTCCGAACAAAAATTATTTTATAACACAATTTCTACCGCACTAACAAACCTCTACCTAAGCTTTGATTGTCCATGTAAAAGACACATTGGCGACACTCCACAGTTCTCTGTTTGTTTTTGCATTTTAAAAGTGTTTTTGAAAAAATTTATTTATTTATTTATTTACTTTAAATTAATATTTTTTAGTGTTTTCAAATCATTTTGATGTGCTGATGTCAAAAATAATTGTTTAAAAATAAAAAAATATTATTATAATACATTTCCGAGTAAAAAATAATTTAAAAAACAATTGCAACCACTCTAACTTGCTCATGCATCATAATATGGAAAAGGTTATCGATCATTATTGCCCATCTCACATGAAACATTATCATTTTTTGGTCCCTTTCCATTGAGGTTAAGCTACTTGAGTAGTCTTTTTCTCCTTGGTAAGTTGAGTTTCTATTAAAGCATTAATTAAATAAAAGATTACTCTTATTTATTTCAATAATAAAAAGTATTAGTCGAGATTAAATCTCTTTTTAACAATATAAAAACAGCAGTGTTGGTTGGTGAAGATTTACCAACTGTTTTTTGGTCGTAAAAATCTACCAACAATAATCAATCTTCTTGTTGTTGGTACTGATAATGTTTTTTAGTTAATAAAAAGAAAGGAGCGGTACAATAAAAAATGCAATATAGAATGATTTTTTAAGGTGATTTTGAAATAATAATTTTAATCAATATTGTAAATACAATAAATCTTTAGGAGTTGTCATTTGTGAATACTAAATACAATGAAAAATCATAATAACAAACATTGAATTTTAATTATAACATTCTTTTTTGCCTTCTTGCTGTAGAGTTTTTTTATTTTTTATTTTTTTTATTAATATAGGTGTCTAAGCCAGCGAGCCAGCTTGCGTGCACCTTAACTAATCCTACGGGCCCTGAAGTTAATGACCATGTAAGCCTCTAATGATCATTATACTAGCAATCATAGGGCTCGAACTTGAAACCACATGGGAAGCAAACCCCTTGTTTTTTTCTTTATTTTCATCAGCTGTGTTGGTGATTTTTCTTTGATGATAACACTATTTTATTTTTATGTGTTTTTTTAATAATCTCAAATCAATTATATCACTAAAGCTGATTTTTTTATTTGATTTCTAGTTTATCTAGTGTCTTGCTCAATTTTGAGGTTTATTTTTATTTGTTTTTAGTTTTTTTTATTTCATGCCTTTTTGAGGGTTTGTCGTGCTACAAAACATGTTTTTTTTTTTTAAAAAAAAAATTTCTGATTGTTTAATGTTAATATCTATTTGGAAAAAAAATACATAACAAAAGGAAAAAAGAGTAATGCTACCGATATCTTAATGCTAAAGAGAGAGACCACACGAGATTCATTTTTGTATTATAATTTATTTTTAATTTCATAATTTTTTTTTCCTTGTATCTTGAATCTATTTTTTTGGGTAAAATTTTCTTTTTATATGTTAGAGAATAATAAAAATCATATCCTGAAACCTCACTTAAGAGTTTAAACTATTGGGTTGAGATGGTTTTTTGACATGGTATCAAAGCCTTAATGATCAATTGGTTACAAGTTCAAATTTCACCATCCCTATTTATTTGATAAAAATTAAAAACAAGGTGAAATAAGTCTGTGCAAGTTTCAAGCCTAAAGAGCTTTCATTTGAGGGGGTGTGTTAGAGAATAATATAAATCATATCTTGAAACCTTACCTAAAAGCTTAAGCTATTGGATTGAGATGATTTTTTTGATATTTCTTTAGATGTGCCATAGTGACATCATAAAATGTTTTTTATTTTTGAATTATTTAATGTTAGATGTAGATGCCATGTCATTTCGTAACGAGAGAAAAAAAATCATTCAGTTCTATTTGAAGTGTGTATATATATATATATGTAACACCTTGGTTTAATTTTTTTTAAATATTAAAGTAGTTTTTTAAAAAAGAAAATAGACTACATAAAGTAATGAGGATGGAAATAACAATCATATTTTAATAAAATCCAGAGCCAGACAATGTAATTTATCCTTTGAAAATATTCAAAGATGAGATTTCCTTAGAATCATGTGTTGGTATAATAAGGCAATAAGAGGGATTTTATGAACCTAAAAAATACAGTATTATTTTCATTCACAAATTCATGAATTTATTTACTTGTATACCTTTTTTTTTTTTAAAAAAATAAAATCCTTGAGGTTTTTCATGTCTCTGTTTTTAACATCGATTGAGACACGACATCGTGTCAGTAAGCTGATACTGTCTGAATGGATATTTTATCGGTCCACTTTTTCAGAAGTTGCAATGAGGACAAACTCGATGGTGATTAAGCCATAAGCGTGTCCTTTTGCGTTAAACTAATTAAAGCAATTAACCATTAAAATTACGTTGTCTTTTGAATTATTAATTATGATCATAATGTAGATTACACAGGTTCACTCTTTTATTATTATTATTATTATTATTATTATCTATAATAAAATATATTTTTAACCAAGAACGATTTTAAGGATGGATGTATTTACAAATTTAATAAATCTTTTAAACATTAATCTTAAAATTTAAAATGAAAAACTAAGAAATGAAAATCTCTTTTTAATCACCCTTGAACATTCCAATTTTTTTTTTGATACTTTTAAGGATAATCAAGTATTTTCATTATAAAATAAAACTACTTTAATCTCTAAATAAATATACTAATTGAGAAAGAATAAATTTGTTCGGAGTAAAAAAAATAAATTATCATACTCTTACTCCTAATTATACTCATATTGTTCAATTTGCAATTATATATGTTTTGATCATAAATTAAACTTTGTCAAAGAGTGAAACATTTATTTAAGTACAAGTATATAATAGGCATTTTGATTGTAAAAAATCCAAAAATTTAATTAGTTAGTTACTTTTTAAAACCAGCATCAATGTTGATTTTTATTAAAAAAATAATTTTATTCTTTAAAAGTGATTGTTTTTATTTAATTTCTTTGGTTAATAATTGTTTTAGATAGAAAATTAAATATAATTTATTGTTTTTTTAATTTATTAACATAGCATGACATAATAATTAATAGTTCAGTTATAACTTACAAGATACCATTAATTATAAACTTTGCTTTCTTATAAAAGAAAATGCTATTATTATAACATGTTTTTCAAAGTAATTTTTATTTTAAAAAAATTTAAATTGATATTTTTATATAATTTTAAAGTGTTGATATAAAAATAATATTTTTTTAAAAATATTTTTTAATAAATTTTTAATTAATATTTTTTTAAAAAATTATACATCATTTAAAAAAACAACATAAAAAATACAAAATAAAATTAGAAAAAAAGAAGAAGAAGAAGAAGAAGAAGAAAAAAAAAACATAGTTGACTAGCCCCAACACCTATCCAGCAACAGCCACCACTGCACTTCACTTCACCCCCTTCAATGCTCTCACATGCCAGATACATAAAACAGCTAGGGTTACCCTTTTTAACTTTTTGTCCCTATTCTCTCACTCTATTTTCTAAAACCAACACCAACCCCATCTCTCTCTCCCTCTCCAAAGTCCAAACAATGTCTGTCTATCATCCACCACCCAAAACCCTGAAAAAAACCTTAAACAAAACCTACATTATCACCACCACAATCCCACACATTTCCCATTCCCTTCCTTAAAAATCTAAACTTTCTCACTCCCCCATCTCACATTCCCTTCGAAAATCCAATCTTTTCCTTCCAAAATTCCAAACTTTCTGAAAATGGAGACCAAATGTCTCCTCCCTTTTCACCTCTTTCTGTTACTACTCTCTCTACCTCTTTCAAAACCAGATCTCTCTGCCGACCATTCAGCCCTACTCACTCTCCGTTCCGCTGTACTTGGCCGAACCCTTCTCTGGAACACCTCACTTCCGACCCCTTGTTCGTGGACTGGTGTCTCATGTGAGCAAAACCGTGTCACAGTGCTACGGCTTCCTGGTTTTGCACTCACAGGAGAAATCCCACTTGGGATCTTCTCAAACTTGACAGAATTGCGCACTTTGAGTCTTAGACTTAATGCACTCTCTGGAAAGCTTCCTCAAGATCTTGCTAACTGTAAAAGTTTGAGAAATCTTTATTTACAAGGGAATCTTTTTTCTGGAGAGATACCTGATTTCTTGTTTGGTTTGAAGGATCTTGTGAGGTTGAACCTTGGTGAGAATAATTTTACTGGCGAGATTTCAACCGGGTTTGGTAATTTTATCAGGTTAAGGACTTTGTTTTTAGAGGACAATTCGTTATCTGGATCTTTGCCAGATTTGAAACTGGAAAAGTTAGAGCAGTTTAATGTGAGTAATAATTTGCTAAATGGGTCTATACCTGATAGATTTAAGGGTTTTGGGATTAGTTCTTTTGGGGGTACTTCTTTATGTGGGAAGCCTCTTCCTGGTTGTGATGGTGTTCCTAGGAGTATTGTGGTGCCTAGTAGGCCAAATGGGGGTGGAGAAGGTAAGAGGAAGAAGTTGTCTGGCGGTGCAATTGCAGGGATTGTGATTGGATCTATAATGGGGTTATTGTTGATTTTAATGATTTTGATGTTTTTGTGTAGAAAGAAGAGTAGTAGTAAGTCAAGATCAATTGACATTGCGTCGGTTAAGCAACAAGAGATGGAGATTCAAGTGGGGAAGCCAATTGTGGAGGTGGAAAATGGTGGTGGGTATTCTGTGGCTGCCGCTGCGGCGGCTGCAATGGTGGGTAATGGTAAAGGTGGGGATTTGAATAGTGGTGATGGTAAAAAGTTGGTGTTTTTCGGCAAGGCTTCAAGGGTGTTTGATTTGGAGGATTTATTAAGAGCTTCGGCAGAGGTTTTGGGAAAAGGTACATTTGGGACAGCCTATAAGGCGGTTTTGGAGATGGGGACTGTGGTAGCTGTAAAGAGGTTGAAGGATGTGACAATTTCCGAGAGAGAATTTAGGGAGAAGATTGAGACTGTGGGTGCTATGGATCATGAGAATTTGGTCCCATTGAGAGCTTACTATTATAGTGGAGATGAGAAGCTTCTTGTTTATGATTACATGTCAATGGGAAGCTTGTCTGCACTTTTGCATGGTGAGCATTTCTCAATTTTTGGATTTGACATGTTCTCTTTGGTTTGTTCATATATTCCCCCCCCCCTATTGGATTTGCATATTGGTGAATGATTGCTGAGATTTCTCCGGTGTGTCACCTTTGGAGATAATTACTATAATTGTTTTTTGTAGAATTATATTTATCCTTTTGTGTCTATCTGGTTGTGATTGTGATCTTTTACAACTGAATCCATCTGCCAAGTTAATGATGAACTTAGTCAAATTAGCAAATACTATGCTTTCTTTCTGATTGTCCGAATGGCTTGTTTTTACATGCCTGCATTGTTTTGCATCGGCAAGGAGTTTCTGGGGTTATTCTTTCGTTAGCTTTCCTTTCTAAAGTTTTTCCCCGCGGCTGTGCTTAAATTTGCTTGTTTTCTGCACAACCAAGTAGGTAGTGTTAAATAAGTAGAAGTCAACATATTTTGTCATTTCTTGTTTGAAATTTTCTTCATCTCAATAATAGGCGATCTCAATTATTATCTTCAGAAGGAGTTATCTAGTCATACGTTCCCTTTGATCTAGTTTGGCATGACAATTGAGTTGCCATATATTCAAACAATAATGTTTTGGTGTGTAGCCACTGATCTTCAATATTTGCACAGGGAACAGGGGAGCTGGTAGGACTCCATTGAACTGGGAAATCAGGTCTGGCATTGCCCTTGGAGCTGCTCGTGGCATTGAATACCTTCACTCTCAAGGTCCCAATGTTTCTCATGGAAACATCAAGTCATCCAATATCCTTCTCACTCAATCATATGATGCCCGAGTATCTGATTTTGGCCTTGCCCGCCTTGTTGGTCCTCCCTCCACTCCTAACCGAGTTGCTGGATACCGAGCACCAGAGGTAACTGACCCTGGCAAGGTTTCCCAGAAGGCTGATGTCTATAGCTTTGGTGTATTGCTGTTGGAGCTGCTGACTGGGAAGGCCCCCACCCATGCCCTTTTGAACGAGGAGGGTGTAGACCTTCCCAGATGGGTTCAGTCTATAGTTCGAGAGGAATGGACTTCAGAGGTGTTCGATCTTGAGCTCCTCAGATACCAAAATGTTGAGGAAGAGATGGTTCAGCTCTTGCAGCTTGGAATAGACTGTGCCGCCCAGTACCCCGACAATCGTCCTTCAATGTCTGAAGTAACAAGGAGGATCGATGAGCTATGTCGGTCTAGTCTGCGGGAAGACTCACAGCTTGAACCACACAATGATGCATCAGACGATATGTCCTCTTGATTAGCTGGCCACATCACTCCATGTATTGCAGAGGGATTTTCGTTGCTTTGTTTGTGCCCATAATTTTAATGTTTATTCTGGTGTTTGATGATGTGTTTGATCCGTTCTCATCTTTCATTAGGAGCCAACTGATATGTTTTTTTTTTTTTTTGGTTTTTCTTTTGCCTCCTCATCCCCACTGTACTAATTTCCCCTTTTTGTTTCATGAAAACTTAGGGGTGGATGTCTGTTCTATTTCTCCTATTTGGGTGGATGGTGGAGGTTGTAATTATTATTCTTGCTTTTGCTTTTACTTTTTCTTTTGCTTTCGATGCAGCCTTTTATGTGTTTGGATCGAGATTATGTTTTGGTGACTTTGAAAGGTTTTATAATGTTTCTTCAGGCGACTTTCAAACCGCCTGTCAATCGAGAAAGCTCGCTTTTTTATGCTCCACCAACTCATCAGTGCTTTAGATTGTAGCCTCTTCGCCAAAGCCCTACTAAGCTACAGACCTAGGGAGTTGTTAAAACATATCACACATTTATAGGTTTTGCGTGTGTTAGGGTGTAAAATTTTGATTTTTTTAAAATTAATATTTTTTTATATATTTTTGTATCATTTTTAATAAATTAAAAAAAATAAAAAAAATATTATTTTAATGTATTTTTTTAATTTATAATAAATAATATACTCTTGATTTTTTATTTTAAAAAATTCATCTTTCGATATTAAACTAATTTCAAACAATTAAAAATTGAATTTTTTTAATTTATTTTTTTATGAGGTTATTCTGATCTTTTAATTAGATTGTAAATTTGATAAGTTAACTTATTAACTTGAATTATTATTATTTTTTTAATTTTAATTTTTTTTTGTTGATTGAGAATTAAGTTTTATAAATTATTTTTATTTATTTTTTATTAAGGTTATTATTATTTAAAAATTAAAGTTGTGGATTTAAAAAGTTAACTCAAGTCGATCCAATATGCTGTTGTTTCAGTATTTAAAAAAAATTATCTCAAGTTCTTTTTAGTCAAATTATATTTTTACCGGTTGTTCGAGTTATTTTTAAATTTATCAAGTTGACCACATCATATCAATTCACATCTATACAATTATTTTTACTAAAAATTATATCAGCAATGCATAAATATTCAAAATAAAATCAATGATCTAGTTACATCTAAATGGATGGTCATCTGTAAAAAGTAGAGTGGTCTCAATAATGAGACTTTATATGCATCCAAAGCCTCAAGAATTTGGAATTTCTTTGAAAATGAGTTGTGAGAAAAAAAACGTATGAAATAATAATTGTTATAAAAAAAAAAAAAGGTGGGAGTAGGTAGACCTTCCATTTTCTAAAAGGGGATCTGTTTGTCTCGTTGCCTTGTGCTGTCCTCTTCTTCCTCGTCTTCATCAGAAGCTGCCCTAGAGTAAGATGAACACACAAATATTTTTATCATATAATACAAAATTTGAACGCTCTACCAAGCAGAATGAGCCCAGCCTTCACTGCTAGATTTCTAGCGTATTTTGAGAGTGTAATTCGATTAATTTATTTAAAATATATTTTATGTTAAAATACATTAAAATAATATTTTTTTTATTTTTTAAAAATTATTTTTGAGATCAGCACACTAAAATGATTCAAAACATAAAAAAAATTATTTTTTAACAAAAAATAAAAATAAAAAATAAAAATTTCTTAGAAACCTAATCTTCCAGGCTTCATAACGTTACTTGTCTTTGTCACTTAGTGTTAAGCCAAATTAAAATATCTCCACTAATTGAAGGAATTGACTTATGATGACAAAGGTTTTTATTTCTTGATTTTTTAAGTCTCAACTTTGAGATTAAATTTTATTTTTTGAATGCACTAGAGGGAGGGATGTGAGGCTTACGTATTTAAAATTGTTATGAAAAAAACTATATGGTAAAAAGAACTTCAAAAATAACATCACCATCATGGAAAAAGTCTGTCCTCCCTAGCCCAAATTTTATTGGACCTACTGTTTTAAAAAATAGCAAAGCCAACTAGCAAGAAAATAGAATTTAAACTCAACAAGTGAGTCGTTTGTATCATTTGTTGTTTCTATTTTTGTTTTCAAATTTTTGGAAACAAAAACATTTTTTTAAAAAAAACAACCATCCATTATCATAGTTTTTAAAGAGAATTTTATTTGGTTTTAAAAAATTATCCACAAGCGATCATCAATTTTTTCTTCAATTAACAAAAAAATAAAAATGATGTTGAAATACCTTTTGGCAACGCGTGCATACTCATTTGATGGCCAAAGAGTCCAACTATTGTGTCATTTTGAAGGGTTGAGTGGCAGCACATCCAATAAGGTGGCGCATATGATGTTATGAATTGGGATTCAATGGCAATATAATTGTTTTCTTCTCTCTCCTCGTTTCTCTCTCATTGGGATTCACGATGGTCTAGCCAAAATTAAAAGCAATAGTCCCATTTTTTCCTTTCAATTGTAGTCATTTTTTTTTTATTATTCTTTATTTATTTTGAATTCTTTTTTATTTTTATTTTCAATCTCAACTCTTATCATTTTGATAAGAATCAATAAGCACCACGAAATGATTCATTAGAGGTGTTGATTGGACCAATTACAAGGTCAAATGCCAAGAGAGATTAAATAGGCTTTCAATGGGCTAATTCAAGATATCCGGGTTAAGTCCTACTTCAAAATTTCAATAAAGAGTGATTAAGCCTTGATTAATGTGATTCATGAAAGGTTGGACAAGGAGAGACAATTATGAGCTTAATTTTTCATAATATGTAATTTTACTCTACTATACATAATTTTCAATCCAACTGTTGGATTTGGTTGAAAGTTTACTAGAAAATTTCTGAGGTATTATTTTCTATACAAATAAAATTTATAGCAATCAAAGTTTGAAAAGACCTTACAATAAAAAACATAAAATACTATGCAAAAATTACATTATTTTTTTTATTTTGGCAAGGAATCCTAATTTAACAAAGATTTGACAATTGATTCCTTTTTTGTTAAGGAAACATAGGTAGTAGCTTGAGATTTCTATTTGTTAAAGGATTCCAAGTTTTTGTAAGGACACCAATACGACAACTTTTTGGGAGCTTGAATTATTTGACAATGATTTCCATGTTTTCCAAGAATATAAAGGGCGACAACGGTTTTAATTTCTTAATAGGCAAGGTTGGCAAGATCACCTCTTAGTTGTTAACTTTAAAGCTAGTAAAATTAGTCAAGGTATATATAAACTAATTCAGATATTCATGTTAATAATAATAAAAAATATATAATTATTTCAACAACTCTTTTTAAAATTCAGCAGCATACCGTTTTAATCAGACTTGAGTTATGTTATTTATCTTATAATTTGAGTTATTTTTAATTGGGTTTTAATGCCATCTAATTAGGATTTTTTTTTTTGTGAAATATAAATATCTTTTTTGAAAGGAAGAACATGTTAGATTGGTATTTTCAACATGTTAGATTGTGAAATATAAATACATTTTCTATATGTTATCATTATCAACTTTTCTTTTTAGATTTGGTACTTGTGTAGTTGTTTTTTTTAAAATATAATTAAATTAAATCATCTTATTGGACCTAATAAGGTCTATAATTCGAGTCACAAAATTCTTTTATACTCTAAAACATGCTAGGAGCGCTTAAACATTATTTTTTAAAGTTACGAAAAAAATCAACTAACCTATAACGAAGTGCGAGTCGCTATCTAATTAATAAATATTTAAGAAAGCTCATTTGGTGTTATTTTCATAGTTTCTTCAATTTTTGAGGGTGATTAAAAGTTGAGGGTAATTAGAAGTTCAGTTTTGATTGATTTTACAATTAGAAACCTATGATTTTTATCCTTTACAATTCAATCCTCATATTTCACTTACATAGGTCCATCTACATTAGGTTTCAGCCATAGATTTAGAGAGGTGAGAGAACCGGGGAAAGAGAGGGAGGAGAAAGAGAGCCTTGGCGAGGTCCATTTCTGCCACCCAACACAACTAATCTTGGTGTCCATATTTTTTTTCTTGATTAGGGGAGTTTTATTGGATGCTTAATTTGATTTTTAGAACTTTTGAAATGATTTTTAAGTGTTTTGAATAAAAAAAAAGTGAATAAATTGAATTTTAGAATCCAAAACCTGCATCCTTCTTTTCGGTTTTCATACAGATTTTTTAATTTCTATACCTTCCTATATTTTTATTAGAGGTGAGAAAAAAACCGAGAAACCGATTAAACCAAGAAAATCGAGAAATTTTTTTTATCTAGTCAATTTTCAATGTTTTGTATTGCTGTTTATAAAATAAATGTCCATATGATTTCTTGTATCTAATTTCTAGTGAATAAAGAACTATAAAAAGATAGAATGTCTTACATATATCTAACAAATATAATCAATGTAATATTTTTTTTTAAAAAAGAAACTATGGAAATTATTTTATATATATTGAAAAAATCACAAATTATTTAAAAAACCAAATAAATATTTTAATCTATAAATTCGAATATAAAATCCTATTGATGAATATCATATTCTTTTTTATACACAAACATGTCAAATATTTTTAATCGTTTTCACCTCCCTCTTCCTAGAACACAAGATCTCTCTACATTTATCTCCTTTCGATGAATAAAAGCAAATTCCTGACCAAAACATACACAATTTCCATATCTATAACGATTTGCCATAATGATTTTGTTTTCTCTTTTTTATTATCTATTTATTTATTTATTAGATGTCTGCTCTACTCAAGACTGAATTTTGGACTTTCGGCATTTTATTTCCAATCAGAATAATCCAGCATGGGAACAGTGGATTTGTCTCTCACCAGACTTATTTTCCGAAAATAGTTAATTTTGTTTCCAACTTTAGTTTTCTTACTTATTCTAGAAATATTTTTTTTTCCTATTCAATTAAAGAAACATGTTTATGCAATATAAGTTTTTTAAAATTTAAAAAAGGGTCTTATTTGATATAAATTGAAAAATAATAAAAGAAATGACCATAAATATTAGATGGACAAACAAGACCCTTATATATATATTTTTTTATAGTAGAAAACTTGGAGAACAACATTTTTAATCTTTTGATAATTGATACATAAATAGTTTTTATTTTCTATTAGTAAAATCTAGTTATGGACCCATGCTCTGGTGCAGGCTCAATTGTTTTTCATAAAAAAAAAAATGATATTTAGGTGCTGCAAAGGTATTTTAAAGAAGAAACAAAAATATGTGACTCGGGTTATAAACCCGACTTGGTCAAATACGTTGTTTTATTTTAATTAAATGATAAAAAAATAGACAATAATAGTAGATGAACTAAATTTAAAAAAAAATATATGATCACAATATCTTATGAAAAAAAGTATTTTTTTCAAAAGAGAACAAATAATGTAACTCAATACTCAGCTCATTAAATACGAAATAATAAAATTGGGTAAAAAAATAACCTGAAAAATCAGCCCGAGTCAACCCGAGTTGGCATGACAAATATGTAACCCCGATAATCAAGGCCGAGCCAACCCAAATTATCTCACAAAGCTCGCAACCCAGGTCATGAGATCGGGATAACCCGATAAAAATAAAAAACAAAGAAACCACAAAGCCCAGTTTTTTTTAAAAAAAAGTCAAATCGCGTTAACTTTTCATACTCATTACCCGAGTCATTAAGTCGAACGCATCCTATCTGGAAAAACTAATAGACCCAATTCACAATGAATCAAATATCGAAGGGTGAAATTGAAAAAAGAATTTTAATTATATTAAAGGATTCAAAACAAAAAATAGCAATTAAAAAAATAAGGATCAAGATTGAAATAGAAATAAATTTTATCTTTGATTGAAGGGTAAAATTAAAAAAAAAATCAATTTAACAAATGGACCAAAAACAAAAAACAAAAACAAAAAAATCAAAAGAATGACAATCAAAATTGATATAAAAAATACAAACAAATTTTTTATTTAATGGTGAAATTGAAAAGAAAAATGAATTCAACAAAAAATTAAAAAAAGATCAAAAGAATGAGGAAGAAATTGAAAAAAAATAATATATGATATTTGAGATTGAAAGATAAAATTAAAAACAAATAAAACTTCTACAAAAGAACCAAGAACAAAAATGTTAGACGCTTCCAATTGCTAAGGATTGGAATGAAAAACAAACCTACTTTGGGGCAGCTGTCAATTCAAGCAGAAACCAAGTGAGACCGCGTTGGCATGCTCTTGATGTTGATATAGAAATCAAAAGAATAAGAATTGAAATTGAAATATCAACAACATAGACGATTAAGATGTAATTTTTCAGGGATGAGAGAGAAAAAAAAGGGAAAAAAAAAAGATCCACCGACAACAAACCACACCACCACCACCACGCACCGCACCAACAAGAAGAGGATGCAGTAGCACTTTAAACGACACAGTGAAATGGTATTTTTGGCTGCTTGGAGGTCCACATGCTCCTCTTATAGTGTGCAGGCACTCTCACGCAGCGACGTTTAGGCCACATGTAACAAAACTTTTTTTTTTATATATATATATATATAGTCAAATATCAAATTACCTCTAAGTTGACCGAATGATAATGAAAAACCATTATGAAAAGACAAAAAAACCACATGACACCAATTTTAGAATTTTTGCTTGTAAGGAATTTTGATCATTTCACTTAACTTTTTTTTTTTTTATATATATATATATATATATATTTTATATTTTATCAGATATCAAATTGTTCCTCAGCTGAATTGATAATACTGAAAAAACCATTTTGAAAATACAAAAAAGCTCTTTGACATCAATTTTTTTTTTTTGCTTTTAATGATATTTTGATTGTTTCATTATATTTTTAAAATGAAAAAAAATGTATTTCTCTTTTAATTTAGTAATGATTAATGAGTTTTGTGAAAAGACTTTAATATCCCCAATATCTAATGTTAATTTTTTTTTGTTGAAAGGGTAAAATCATGAAAATACTATTATCGTGACATGATACAGTGTTTTTTAATGACCAATTATCTTTTGTTAATGTTATCTTTAGTATTCTGTTTGTTTCTGATTTTATTTCCAGAAATTTTGAAAACATTTCCTTAAATAAGCATAACAATGTTGGGAAACATGCACTTTTTATCAATTCGTGTTTCAATAAAATGGCAATTGACAATTAAGAAAAACTCAAGTTAGTTGTGTGTTATTGTCAGTATTGAATATCCGTTGAGAGTATTTGGAAACGCGGGTCAATATGTGTTTTTAAAAAATTAATTTTTTTTTGTTAAAAATTAATTTTTTTATATGTTTTGAATTGTTTTGATGTGCTAATCTCAAAAATAATTTTTAAAAAATAAAAAAAAGTATCATTTTGATGCATTTCAGCATAAAAAACACTTTAAAAAGCAATCGTAACTACACTCTAACCAAGCCTGCGCCTGATATTTCTTTCTTGGCAGGTACCCTATCATGTCAGTATCTCTGTAGTAAAAAAAAAAAAGAACCAAAAGGGATTAGGGTTTATTGTTTCATTGTACATAGGAACTATTGTACATAGGAACTCAGTTTATTATGGATTAAAACACTAAAATTATCATTAAATTCTTATAAGAAAAAACTCAATAAACTTGGACTTAGGGGTAGGACTTCACTTATCATCATCAAATTGACTGGGGATAAAAAGATTTATTTTTATTTTTTAGTACACAATAAAATGAGTTAAACACCTTTAAAAAAACAATTATTGAACTTGCTTCTAGAAGCCTTTTTGCACTCTCTTTCTAATTTTTTAGTTATAATCAAGTTGGGTTAAAGACAATTTGATATTTTAATAAATAAAAAAAAACTTGACGTGTGCAATGCTCTTGCCACCGTATAGAGTGCCTATGCTCTTTTCAGGAATGCCAACTTCCGCAATGGTATTGGAAGCACCGCGACGTCTCCTTCTACTTAGGGCAGCAAATGTAGCAATATAAGTGATGATTTGTCATTAACAACCTCTTCTTCCATCTTCTTTTCTTTTCTCTTTCCTCCCCTTGAATTTTGCCAAAGTCATTCAAACTTTCAAAGTTGTCCTCTCATTTATTGATATTTTAACTTTGATCCTTACTTTTTATTTTTAATTTTTGTTCTTAGTCTTTTTTTGTCAAATCTTAATTTGTTTTCAATTTCATCATTGAATCCATAATTATTATTTTTTTCAAATCTGGTCCTCATTCTTTTGATTCTTATTTTTTTCTTTGGATTCTTTTATGAATTTGATTTTTCTTTTCAATTTTCCTTTTAATTAAAAATTCTAGATTGTCTTCTTATTTACTTTTTATTTAAAATTATGTCCTAATTCTCTTAGTTTCCATTTTTTTTTGTTTTTTATCATTTTGTATAATTGATTTTTTTTCAATTTCATCCTTCATATTTGATTTATTGAAAGTTGGAATTCATGGTTTTTCTAGCTGAGGTGCTTCTAATTTAGTGACTTGAGTAACGGATTTGAAAAGTTATCACGGGTTGATATTGTTTTTTTTCACTTATTTTTTTTCGATTTCATCATTCGATGTTGTTTATTTTTTTTCTTTGTTTTTTATTTTCAATCAAGCTATCACGATCTCATAACTTGTGTAGCAAGTTTGGCTAGGTAAATCAAGTTTTTTTTTGGGTCGCTTTTTTTATATTTTTTTCGATTTCATCCTTCAAAATTAGATTCTTTTTAAATTAAGCTTAGTTATTTTTTATGTTTTTTTTTTCTATCTGGTTATTTTATTCGCATGATCCGGCTCGGGAGTTTTAGCAAACTTACTCGGTTTTGCAGTGTTTTGTTTTTTTAAGCTTCTTTTTATGAGGTTGGCTCGACATCACGATCCAGGTTGCGAGTTAGTCATGCTAGCTTGGGTTGACTAAAGAAAATTTATTTTTGTTATTTTTTTTCAAGTTTCTCTTTTATCATTGAGTTATCTTGGAATTCAACTTTTTAATTTTTTCTCTTTTGGCAAACACTCCTTTTGTTTTCTGGTTATATTTATTCATTTAAAAAAAAATTGGTTCATTTACCATTTGTTGTTTTTTCTATTATATAATTGAATGATACCATCTTGTTGGACCTAGTAAGATCTATGACTTCTTAAAAACACTAATAGCACCCGAGCATTTTTTTACGTTATAAAAAAAATTGACTCAACTCACGGCAAAGCGCGAACCACAAATATAGTATATACCATTTCATAGCAACGAGCAATGTTGGCTAGTGAGTAGTAAAAATGTTCGCCAATAAATAGTAGCATTGTTCATAGTGATGGATTTGAGAAACACCAAAATTTAATACCAAATCTTGATCTGAATCTTTACCTAGTTTAGGTTTCAAAATAAACAGTATGGGAGCCTCCAAATGTAACTCAATCAATTTGACGGATTCAAAGGTAACTTAAAAGACAAGTAAAAACATTGTTTGACTTTAAAAAAAATCTCACATGACATCTTTTTTTAAAAAGAACTATAACATATTGGACCGCCCCCGCCCTTACTTTGTGGCTTATCTAGTTGAAGTCATATTCCTGATCATAGATTTTATTAGGTTTAATAACTTTTTTAGAAAATAAAACACTACTTTCCACTTAATTGTAGGATAAAAAAAATACTCTCAAAATCATCGGGATATTTGTTTAAGACCGCGATAACTCCATAAAAAAACAAATAAAAACCAACAAAATATTTGTTTGAGACCGCATTAACTCCATAAAAAACAAAAAAAACCAACTATAAAGGCCAATTCTCAATCAACCAAAATTAACAAATCAAACATGTAATCCAAGTCATGAACGTTTAATAACTTTTTTTTAAAAAAACTATTTTTTATTTAATTACACGATAATAAAACTAAACACTTAAAAAATTAAGTAATAATCACATACCGAAATATTTTTTTGAAACTGTAATAACCTTATAAAAATAAAATCAAAATAAATTATAAATACCAATTTAAAATCTATCAAGTATCGAAGGATAATATTAAATAAAACAATCTTTAAAAAAAATAAAAAAAAAAAAAAAAATCAAAGTGAAAAAAAGAAGAGGGGTGCTTCACTGTTTATATGAACAGTGAAGCACCATTAGCAATGCCAGATCTTTTAGTGTTTTTTGGGTAACAGAAAATTATTAGATAATAAAACTAAATCACTTGTACAATTAAGCAGTAATTACATACAAGTTTTTTTGTTACATACAAGTTGTCTCTTTAGGTTGTGATAACCTCATAACAAACACCAAATAAATTGTAAAAATCAATTTAAAATCTACCAAATTTCAAGTATAAACTTGGAAAAAAAAATCAAAGTGTAAAATCAAAGTGTAAAAGAGGACGGGAAGGTGCTTCACTGTTCATATGAACAATGAAAGCACCAATACCAAATCTTTTAGTGTTTTTAGGTAATAGCCTAGCCAGTACAAGATGTAACACCATCATGCAGCATGTAGAATATTGGCCACACAGAACCTCGAATATTTTATTTTTCTCCCTTCATTTATTTAAAGTAAATGGTGGGGAATCAAACACAAGTTTTCCAAAAACAAAGACCGCAATTTGCCCGCCGTGCATCAAAGATGCAGTAACAGGTCAGGCAACGAGTAGCAAGAGTTTTCATTATAAATGGATTTGTGAAAACCAAAGGCAAATCAAGGGAAAAGGTGAGGGGAGAAAAGGGGAGCAAAGCAGATACGAGAACAGGTAGTACAACAAAAAAGAATCTGACTACTAACAGTAGTAAATACAAGTGTATAGTTTTTGCAATTATAATTTAAAAAATAAATAAATTTAAGAAACACTTTTAGTAGCAGTTTTTTTAAAAACTGCTGTGAAATAAAGTAAACAGCGGAAAAAAAAAATTAGTTTCTACAAAACCAATGTTTAAAACACAATTATATATGAAATTCAGTATAAAAAGCATAAACTATTTGGCTAACCAAACAAATTTTCCGTTGTGATTGGAAAAAACAGCAACTGGTCTCTAAACTTCTTACGGTCTTGGATTAAACCACAGGATAACAAAGAATCTTGCAAGTTTGATGATCATATTACACTGAACTTCAAATAGAGGGATGTGTTCTTTCATTGATACGAGGCGAAAATCACAAAAAGTACACCACACATCAAAGAGCGTAGACCAACACTGGGGCATTTAAATAATGGAAAACAATATTCCTCAGCTCAACTAAACAAATAAAATTGAACCCCAACAGTGTGGATGCATTACCTATACTGAACAAAGAGCACATCCCAAAGCAGTTTCAGTCCTCAACTTTTCTTCTATGTCTGCAAGTATCAAAAATGATTTAAATTACCATCTGTAGATCATAGAAGAAATTAAAAGATGTAATGAGGGGAGAAAACACTAACTAGAGTAATTACATGTACAGAGTATATAAACAACACTGGCAAATCAGATGCCCCATATACATTCAAAATGATTTCAATGCCAAGGAACACGATTCTTCTGGCTTCTGACCGAGGAGAAATGGTCATAAATTAGTTGTTGGTGGATCATCCTTCCAACCCTTAGAGAGAATATCATAGTTGATTGATGCAAGCTGGGAGAGATTCTAAAACCACAGGAAAAAGAAGAAGGTAAGAATGCAGTCATGGACACAACAGAATGGAAAGGAATAAATATACAGCATAAATTATCCCATAAGAATTAGAGCAATAAATATTGGGGAAAAATATTACGACGACACACCGCTGTACATATAAGCTATAAGCTAAAGTACATCATGGATCGTATTAAATAAGTTCTGAATTAACTAAGAACAAATGATCCGTGAGCAATACATTGTTTATAAGCATGGAATCATAAATTTTCTTACCTTTTCTTTCCTTTCTTTCCAAACTGGAAAGAAAATCAAGAAAATATTGTTCTTAAAATTTTTATTTGTTCCTGATGATCAAAGAAATATTTTTCTCAATGAAATCTAACAGAATATTTTAAGGTTCTAATATTTTTGTCCTAGCAGAAATGAAAATTGTGTTTGGGCTAATAAACATCATTTCTTGATGAGTGTATTAGTTCTTACCCCAATCTAACTTTAGGAACCAAAAATTGAAAGACTGTAAGGAAAAAAGTTCAATAAAGAAAAGATAAACAGGACAACTTTACTTGCCAAAAACAAGTCAAACATTCAGATTAGGGAAGAACCAAGGAGTTGTTAATCCAGCTTTGGGGAATGGAAGTACCTTGAATGAAAAATTACTGAAGGAGTAATTGACACCTGAACCAGACTCAAATTCAGCAAGACCTTGACATTCATCTCCCTGTTTATCATTATGGCCCAAGAGTGAGTCACTTTTGCAAAATATGCAGGGGGGGCATAAAAATTTCCCAAGATTGAGAAAAACTTTAGGACATAATACCACTTCATCATGGCGATTGCTTAAGCAGCTACTGCTGCCACTCAAGCTATCTGCATCACTCGAATCCTCAAAGTCACTGGCTGGGTATATTGCATCATCTGAAGTATTCCAAGAGTATCGACTAGTGAAGTAGCTTGTATCAAGTGCACTCTCTGAACTGGGCACAAATGCAGCCTGAAAGATAGCAGATGCAAAAATGATAAGTCAATCTACAACCCATTTTGTAAGACTGCATAAAGTCATGCTTATACTCAAGGAAGACAATCACACCTTTTGCCTGGCAAGTGTGTCCCAGTTGATATCTTTAAAGAATACATGCTGCTTTACCTGGATTAAAAGTTCTGCTTTTAGTAGGTTAAAGGTACAATGAAATACATGCATGATCATGAACATGAACAGGCTGGAAAATAAACTAGAAATAAAAGTTAAAGTTCACCTCTGATGCTCCTCCAGCTCCAAGTCTCTGGTAAGGATCTTCAGTTAATAATCTGGAGATGAATAGTATTAGTTCAGACTCAAAAACACATCAATCAATTCACAATCCAAAACGCTACCTCAGGAAATCTAATTTACAGTATATCTTGCAAATTAAGATCCACTAAATACAAAAAAGATAAGAAAGTCTCTAATTCAGGTCTCATAAAATACCAAAGAGATCGCAGGCATTGTATTTTACAGCAAATCAGTTGAAATGGCACCATCCTCATCATAAATGATGACTAAATCAATCAGATCAAATATACATTTCAATAACAACATTAATAGACTAACCATTTATAAGAACTAGGCAAACTCTCTTACCTATCAATTAGATCCTGTGCTTCAGGACTCATTTCCTCAGGCACCCGTGGCCAAGGTATCTTACAGTTGAGAATATTATCAAATATCGTCTAGAAGCAAAAAGGGAAATAAGAATGGAGCAATAGAAACAAAATTGAAAATTAACATGCCAATAAATAAAAAGAAAAAAAAATCCAAAGCTATTTCAAGCAATCACTAAGAAATAAATAACTTTCCAGAATAGCATTCCAAATCCCACAAGCTTTGTTACAAGATGGTTTGAATGGCTTAATTATACTTGATTAAGAAAAACAGTAAAGGTTAACTTAGTACACCAAACGATCCAAAACACCATGCACCTGGGTGCCTACTATCATATTTGACATTAATGGTTGTATGACTCGGTGTTTGAAACAATTTTGCAACCAAGTGACCAACCCTGACTAATGTCCACCATGTAAATAGAAGCCAATGCCCTATAGGGACGGTCAGGTAGCAACAGAGGAGCTTGACATAAAAACATGGAGCTATTTAAAAGTATGGAAAACTACATGACTATTCATGCACTATCACCTCAGACCACTCATACACATCCACATGACATGTCGCAAACTCACATCTCAGGCCACCCAAGACATTTTGCTGAGCATCATCAACCATTGTAAAGCAACAATTTCTCGCAGCTTCATCAGGAATTTTAAAGTTGGGTATCATTTTTACCCCCATAGATTCATTGATGTTCCACTTCTACCCCTATAATTTAAAGTTTCACAAAATTACCCTTCTAGATCCCAATAAGTTCCATGTTACAATTTAACATTACATGGCCTACTCTTTGAATTTGGTCTTTTGATAGTTTTCTTTTCTTTTTTTTCACTTCACGTTGGGGGGACTATTGTTCTTCTTTGAGAAGGTTTGGCTTCAGCTTATTTTAGTTTGAGGTTTAAGTTTTTTGTGAGATGCTATACATGAATGGGGATTTAGAGAAAATAAGGAAAAAATAAAAGGTAAGAAAACAGTGAACTTCTCATTAGTAATTTATGGCAAGGGCAAATTGAAACTCTTAAAAACTAAAGGGGTAAAAATGAAAATTTTATAAATTGGGGCTAGAAATGGAAGATTGATGAATCTATATGTGCACAAATTAGTTTACCTTTAAAGTTTTTACATTACAGGCTATGGAGCTGTTGCAAATGTAGCACCATCACATAGTGTTAAAAAATTGGAACCATCTGGTCACAGAAAGGACACTAGCACATTGGCTTGGTTTCAGTTAGGTGTTCACATAAGCAGAGCTCCAGATTGTTGAAGGCTACCTACCACCCTCTAAGCTATCTCTTGATATCTAATCTAGAATGCAAACTACCACCCCAAAATTATTGTCCAAGTAAACATCTGTGATATTAACAGCTATAATCATGTCCAATTATCTTCAAGTATAACTCATTGCCTGAGTAGACTGCCTCCATATGTCATAATATCTCACTGAGTCATTTAACCTAAATTATAATACCTCGCACTATCAAGGTCCCTATTGACATCTTAAAAGAATTACCTTGTAATAATCTTTTTTAAGTTTCTGTATTTCCTCGAAATCGAATATAATTGTAAGCGATGATGAAACAAGGTCAGCTATGGAGAACCATTCTAATTCATGTCTTAAAGTAATTATCTGGAAAAAATCAGATTTTCTCAGAATCTATCTCACGTCTACTGCCTATTTGTAGCTATTCATTCAACAACTTCCTCCCACACTTATCATGAACCGAAGTCTGGAAAGCAAATTAGGAAGTCTCATCCTTTCCTGTTGGTACCAACTCCGAGCAGATTTTAAGCGAATGCTAACCCACAACAGGACATAGAGCATAACTGAATTTCTTTTCCAAGAACATACTATAGCAAGCCAGGGTTTGAAAAATTAGGGATTAATGGGTCTGGGTAAAAGAAGGAGTTCAAATTTTATAAATTGAGTTGAGGATGGATGTATGGTGTTTGGGGGAATACTTGTTTTTGTATAGATCAAGTCTGGTTACTGAAACTTCTCTGCAGTAATTTAATATTAGAATTTAAAGAAGGTTTAAGGAATAACATCTAGAAATGAAACCTGAGCACCACACCTTGATTCTTAAGAGTTGGACCTAAAATTGATCGCATCTCAAAATCACAAAGGGCATGTTGTCTGGAAATTCTAAAAAAATATTGCATCCCGCCTATTGTAAGATCATATAAGATGTGCATATATAAACCTCTTAAAAACAACTAATTCTAATTTTAGACTTGGAATTCTAAATGAGAATACACTAATATTGTTAATATTAAACAAAAAAACTTAAATCTTCCTATGTAGAAGGTATTTTGTACTTCCCAATTTCAACAATATACACCTATTATGTAGAAAATTATAAAAATTAATGTTTTACTCCTGATACATATTCAACCAAAATTACACTTGCATTGCTCCTAGGCTGTTTCACTGCAAGAAAAAATTAATTAAGAAATGCAGCATATCAACGGGCTAAGAAAATAGGATCAAATGCAACTCTCATTGCTTCAGAGGTGGTTGAGAGAGGAAAGTTCCCATCCCAAAAAACTAACATGTTTAGTAGTATGACAATTATAATATCATCCTGCACTTTCCAGAACCATTTCTTTTAAAACTTTTCCAGCAACACTCACTTTCATAAGAGAGGAATACTTCTCATGACCCAAACTAAGCATCTCAAAGTTATCCTTAGTTATTATTGGAGAATACTCTTAGGTTCATAAATCCTAAGCATGAAAATGACTACTCATTGTTTAGAGAATACAATAGAAATATTTTCCAGAAAAAATAAATAAATTAAAGTTCATAAAAGAAGATAGAAAGAAAAATAATTTATCAGGAGGTAAGTTGAAGAGAGAACATAACAACAAAATTCATAACAATACTGTAGACAGAAGCAAGGAATTAACCTGGGGATGCTCTGCATTAAAGGGTGGAATACCAACAATCAATTCAAATAAAATAACACCCACAGACCACCAATCAGCAGTTGTTCCTGCAGAAAATTATACAGAGTTTATTGTTTCCGGCATTTAAATGCAATTAAGCAATAAGGTTAGCATTACATAAGCTGCTTTAAGGAACGCCAAACATACACTTTTAGTAAACCTAATGTTGCATCACTATACAAATAAAATAAAGGCAATTGGAACACCCTGAGCTAAAACAAGGTATACAAACCATGTCCTGTTCCCAGAAGAATCTCTGGTGCAAGATAATCAGGTGTGCCCACAGCAGAACGTTTTTTCCGCCTTTCTCGCTGATGCTCGGAAGTAGATAGTTGAGGTTCATCATCCACAAGCATGGAAGTCCCGCTAACTGCTGGACCAGATAAATCATCGGTGCTATTGATGAGACCAACCTTGGAAAGACCAAAGTCTGTCAGCTGTTAAAAAGAATGTACACCTTAGTTGGACAAGGGCATCTTGAAATTAAAAAAAAAATACTGGAACAAGGTCACAGGATAAACAAAATAATGGCAATCAAAAAGTGTAGGTGTTGATAAGAAATAGCAGGACAAGTACAAAAAGATAAGATAAAATAAAATAAAGGAGTTACCTTGATATGTCCATCATGTGCAATCAACAAATTATCAGGCTTCAAATCACGATGAACTACACGCAGTGAGTGCAAATATTCCAAAGCGAGCACCTTAAAAGCAATAATAATTAGATTCTGAAACTGCTCTATATGCAGTATAAGTATTTGTGAGGGAAAAACACTAAAACTTACAACTTCTGCAATGTATACACGAGCAACATCTTCATCTAAGCAGCCCAAATTTCTCAACAATGAATACAGATCGCCACCATTCAAATACTCCATCACAAGATACAAATTCTCACGACAAGTAAATGAATAGAAGAAGCGAACCTGACAAATTACACATACATGTTAGAATGGAAAATGAATTTATGATGACCTGCCAAAATGATATGCAAGCTAGGCATGCTCACCACAAAGGGATTGCGGACTGAAATTAAAATATCTCGTTCTGCTAGTATACTTTCAACAGCATTCTTGCGGATCATATCAGCCTTTTTAAGAACCTGTTGCAAATGCCAAGTATCCAATCAATTCAGACTCAACTTCCTCTTTACTTCCCACTGACAAAAGACGAGCATGGGACACTCAACAACAAGAACCATTAAATTACAGCCTAATATCAGCAACAAACACTGGGTCCACACACACCCACATAAACATATTATCTAAAATTCCATCTATTCAGATAAAATCATAAATTAAGAAACAGGAGTTATATTATTGACTAAAGGGAGATTTGCCATTCCAACTCTTAAAACAAATATCATCATGAATGTCGGCCCTCAAATTCAAACATATAGTTTCCTTAAGATTCCCTGTAAAAAGTGTTCAGACTTCTGAGGGAATTCGATGCATCCTTTGTCTCGTCTTACCCTTTATGTGAACTTGAGGAACTACCATAAAAAATCACAGTTTCTTATTTGACAAAATCCCACTGGGCCTAACTCCAGTACCATGACCTCACCCCATTCCATCTTGATCAAAAAATTCTACTTTTGGGGGGCTATTCACGACCTCTTCCTGCATGAGGCACCTAACTTCAAGGCCTCATAAGCCCCAAAATTATAGTTGATTACACACACATTTACATAAATATTGTCTGAACAAAGGAAATTTAAGGAGAAAAAAAAGCAATCAGTAAAATAAAATAAAGCAAAAGTCAAACTACAAAAGAAATTACAACCACAACATCAAATATTGGTACCTTTATGGCAAAAAGGTCTCCTGTTGCTCTCTTTTTAGCTAAAAACACCCTTCCAAACGCCCCACGACTTATTGGTTTTATTATCTCGAAGTCATCTATGGAGGTACGATCCTTAGAAGAATGTATTGGACTTGTTCTCAAGCTTCGAACAACATCATCTTCCAAAGGTGTATCTTCATGAATTACAGTACTTGCTATATCAACCTTCTCATCTTCCACTAGCTCGCAAAGCTGCAAATATTTCTCCCTGCACAACAAGAAAGAAGAACAAAGTGGCAATCAATTAACTTTCCATAAAAATTCAAAATTGTGAAACTTCTCTAGAAGAAGTGCACACTAAATTTCACTGAAAGCTAAATTCAAACTTCATAATACATGGATGTTCTTTGCATATATAACGAAAACTCCAAAACTTTTCATGCAGATACCCACCGAATAAGCTTCTCAATTCTTGTTCCAAAAGTCTCCACAGTAAGCGCATCAAACTTTCTCCGCTCAATGACAACCCTCAAGTCTCCAAGACAAGTTAGCAAATAGGGAGTGGAGCGATCATCCTCTAGAGGTGTAGTTGCTACACATCTTGCAATATCGGCAAGTTCATTCAGCTGCATCAATACATAGACACCTTCAAAAATAAAACTTAAACAAAAAGTAATCAATTCCAATCAGCAAGAACTGCATTAAGGCCACACCAACTTTCAAGTACTTAATGTTCTTCCAGCTGCCTTAAGAACATTGTATATTACATTTTCTCTTTCTTGTCCCCTCTGAAAGCATGTGCAATTACAAGGAATTTCAGATTGCATTTTTGGAATATGGTCAATATTTAAGATAAAATTCAATTTAAAAATAAGGACAAGTGTTACCGTGCTGATGAGAGACACCCTGTCTATAGTGCAACATTATTTAGTTCTGTAATATCCTAAAGCACAATAGCTAACCCCTTTTTAGGAATGGCAAAATTACCCGCCCTAATGGAAACCCAACAAAACTTGACCCGATGGGAGCAGGTATGGGGGCTTTCCCCTGATATGCAAATGGAAATGGGGGTGGGGTACATGCCCCCGCTCCGTGGAGAACCCGAACCTGATCATATATATCCATATATATTGTTTTTGATCTTTTGTCTGTATATTTCTTGAATAACTCACCTTTTAAAATCAATTTATACTTCAATATTAATGAGAGTTACTATAAAATTCAATATTCATATGAAATTAATATCAATTTTTCATCAGATATTAACTGCCAAGTATTAATTGTACATACAAATATTATACTTTTTTTTATTAATGGGGAATCCCCATAACCTTGTGAACTCAATTAATATGGGAAGGGGCCAGAGAAGTATAACCCGCCCCAAACCTGCCCCGTTTCAAAGGGATTCATAACCCATTTATCTATAAGAAAACAGAAAAATAGACAGCTACCTGAGGAAGATCATCATGCTCGGAAAAAGCACTCTTCCCTGCTAAAAGCAAGTCTATATGACTGGTCTTTGGTGTCAATAATGGAGATCTAGGAGTCATGCTACCAGCTGATGATGTGGCCATTCCTTGATCAGACTTGGGACCAAATCGGGTTTTACATGACATGGAAGGCAACCCTTTCAGGTCGTCCATAAAAACAGCATTATCAGCTTCAGGAAAGCAGTCAAGCATGTCCTCTGACCCTCTATGAGACCAATCACTGAGTTTTGGAGAGAGAACATCAGATTCTTCAGTCACACTAGAATTTGATACTTTAGCAACATCTGGGCTTCCCACTGCATGATGAATATCCTTCTGGACTATCATCTTCTCAAGTGTTTCGGAAATTCTGATCAAGCGCTCGTTGACACTTAGACCCTTCTGATCACATCGATCTGCAATTGCACAAATTCTTAAATGATCTTCTACATGTAAAGTCGGAACTTCCTCCTCACAAATGCGACAAATTATTGAACTCTCATCAGCAATATTCTGCTGATCGCCCCAGTTTCCCCAAGAAATTTTAGGTTGGTGCTTCGTAGAATTTTCATGCACATCTTTCACCATTGGAAGGTCAGAAACCTTTGCAGCAGCCAGATGCACATCAGAGGCTCCTCCCCTGTCATTTGAAGTTTTCAAAGGTTCAATCTTACTGTCATTCTGCTCCTCTACAGGAACAACTTCCTTTGTGCTTTTGCCAGGAGGAGATGGGAGTGGCTTCCAAGAAGATATCCGATCCCTGCCTGTGGGAGACTCGTCACTCTTAAGAGCGTTATCAGCAAGAGAGAGCAGTTTTCCTGGCAGTATATCTTGTTCTCTGCTCCAATCACGCTGCTCTTGACTGTATGATTTTCTTACTAATGCAGCCTTATGCTCTTGACTATATGATTTCCTTCCTGAAGCTGCCTTCTTTGCAGCACTAGAAACTTTCCCATCCCTACCAACAAAAGAAGGAATTCGTTTATCTACAGGATGCAAAAGCCTAGATTGACGAAGCCCGAAAACATTTTCATTCTCATCCAGCACCCTTTCCTTGTGGAATTGCAATAATCTGGTACACCTTGTTAGGATGAAAAGCATTCGGGTATGAAGTTGCTTCAAAATTCCTGGGGGAAGTTCTTGGCGTCTATCATCCAGTTCTTGGACTATAACTTCACATTGAAGCCAAAACTCTCCAGGTGATGTCATAGCGCAACTCCGAGCCAAAACCAACAAGTCTTCAATAGTTTCCTGCCACTCAGGATGACTATCCGCATTTTTTTCAAGAATTCCAACCAGATCCGCTGCAAAGATAGCCAGGTCAGAATTCACTTCTTCCTTTGCTTTGTCAAATTTTGCACGTATGACAACCAAGATTTCCTGTACCAAAACTAGAAGATTAATCAGGAGGCAAACTTCATAGAGTACATTGCATCATCTAGAAGAGATATAACGCAATTGAATAAGTTACCTCCAAGTTATTTAGCCCTCGAGGCTTCCAAAATGGGAAAGGCCGTACACCTTTGGAATTTAATTCATGTGAGAAACTTTTTATGTCAGCAGGAAACCTCTTTCTAGGGGCACTTGTCAAACGGAGTATTGCTTGAAACCTGGGAGATTCAGATTCCTTTGGGTTGTCACAATCATAAGTCTAGAAAAACAAACATTTAAAACACCATTGTGAGGAAAGCTAGCAGAAGAACAATCGACTAGGTAGGAGACAAGTGAGGGAATATCAATAAAAATATCTTGACTAGTACCTCAGGTGTGATAGCATCTGAACTTCGTAAGCCTCCAGAGTGACCCCGTGATGAATTATGTTGACCTGCCATGGTAACAAAATATCAGAAATGTGTTTTTGCAAAGGAAGACATAATGAACATTGCATGCAAGTTAAAACATTCCATGAGCAAAAACCATTTCTACATTGACAAAGTTTAAACTTGTATGAATTTCAGACTTTGTCCCATGGAAAAGGCCTTCTATCTATGCAAATGTAACAAAAAGAAAAGTGAAGGGCATTGCAACTGCACTCACTGTTTTTTTTTTTTTTTTTCAGCACACAATCACTTCCCAACTATGAAACCA
>Ga0307515_10002820_pt1 | contig 36965 bp, 17 predicted proteins | sample 17_EM_MG_FD_194513 | JGI IMG/M metagenome (GOLD analysis project Ga0307515, IMG submission 194513) | Populus trichocarpa ectomycorrhiza microbial communities from riparian zone in the Pacific Northwest, United States - 17_EM | ecosystem: Host-associated > Plants > Roots > Unclassified | place... | reverse complement strand
AATCAATTAAAAATGAGTTTAAAAAGGATAATTAGTAATTTCAAAACGAAATGATTGTGAGCTTTGGTAAAAGGGCTCACATACAATCTTCAAGACTAAAAGGACTAACATACAAAAACATAAAAAATACAGGGATTAAATTATAATTACTTCATTGATTCATGAGCGTTAGCGTCGACGACGGAGCCCACCGCCATGATTTTAACTTGTGTATCAAATATTATTGGCCAACAAATTCCTTGATAAGAAATGTTACCAAAGACAAGAGACAATAAACAAGTTGCTAGAAAATAAATAAAAAATGTCATTAAATTAGGGGTTTTATGCTTTATTTATTTGATTAGATTACTACTTATGATCCAATTAATGAAAACTAAAGCATCACAAGCACTAATTACATACACTGCCCCTAAAATCTCTCTCGTCTTAAAGTTTCCTAATCGGGTATAAGGCCATTACTGTAAACTCCTTCTAGCCCCTATAAATTAAGAAATATTCTACTTTGGCCTCTATAGTCTTAATCTCCATCAACTGGCACTCCATCGCCGGTGACGCTCCACCTCTCCTCCCTCTTCTCTCCTTCATAGTTTTTTTTTTTAATAAGAATAGTAATAATCAAAACCATCAAATATCAAACACAAATCTGCAACACTACACTGTCTCACTCTCATAGATACATTTATAATTCCCAAAATCTCCTTCACTTTCTCTCGAATTGTTGTTATTTTGTGTTAGTAATTTCCAAATGTTTTGAAAAATGGCGCAGCACAGGCATTACACGAACGGCACGTCGGATCACGTATCCGTCGGGATTCGTGCGTCGTCGTCTAGCTCGCAACAGCAGAAGTCGGGTCGGGTTAGAAGATTAGGTTACCGATCCGATAAGAGTAGCCGAGGCGGGTTGTCATTGATCGGTGCGGTCATTGTGTTTTTGTGCCTTGCCCTTGTTGTTACCGTTTTAGCTTACTATTTCCTCTCCAACGAGAATACCACTAATGACAAAGGTTTGTTTTTTTTTTTTTTTTGGTTTTGTGTGGTTGCTGAGAAAGTGTGAGAAAATGAGAGAAAGTGAAATCAGAGCTTCCGTTTTGTTTTAATTCAGTTACATTGTTGTTATTTAGTTAGCAAGATGCTAGTCAGAAGAGAGAGATTTAGTGTGGTTAATCATTTTCATTTTATTTTTGTTATTAAATTTGTTTGTTTGGTTGCTGAGAAAGTGTGAAAAAATGATTGAAAGTGAAAATTGGGAAGCACAGTGAGTAATTATGCAGTAAACCGAGAGCTGGTTTTTATTTACTGTAGGTACATTGTAGTTAAAAGCGTTTAGTGGAGCTCAATTTATTTTTTTAATATCTATTAATGTTGTTTAATTAGTATTTGATCTGTAATTAGTCATAAAGATTGAAGAAAAAAGAAAGAAAGGTTGAAAACTATTTTTCGTTTTTAATTGTTATTTGGATCCTTAACAAGTGCATTTTTTTAAAGATGTAATTTTAGTAAATGTGTTTGGTGCAGGTGTAAATGATAATCATGTTGAGGATGATGAGATGAAAAATGATGATTTTCTTACAAATGTTACACGTACTGATACTATTAAAGTTCTTGGGTTTGGGCAAGGTTCGGTGGGACATGGACGGGATTCTAGGTATTGGGATACGGATGATAGGAGAAGGGATGAAGATTACAATGAGGATGATGTTGAGCATGATAGCAAGGTTCATAGGGATGGTGAATCTAGTGAGAAGGTTCATAATTTGATGAAAGTGAAGAATTACAAGGAGAAGGCGAAGAGAGTTGAAGATAGAAAGGGGGTTGGGTTGTATAATGAAGATGGGCGCAAAGAGTTGAAGATGTATGAAAAAGAGTATGAGGCTTCTTTGAAGAGCACAGGAAATTTGGGAAACAAAAGTGATATAAAAAATTTGTTACTTGATGATGAGGATAACGGGGAACAGAATGGAGCTGCTGATAGTGAGAATGACTATGACGATGGTATAGATTTTCATGATCCTCGTACGGAGGAATATGGTGGCGATTCTGAACATGACAAGGAGGAAAACTCCAGTGAAACAACAGTACATGTCAAAGATAATAGAGTGTCATCTAGTTTTCTTGATGCTAAAACCAAGGATCAAAATAGTGCAAAGGACAACCAGGAAGATTCCTCGAGTTTGTTAGAGAAGGGTTCTTTGAATTCTCAGAGCTCGGATGATGGTAACACTGATTCTCGACATGCCGATAACATTGGTGGTCGTTCTACAAGTAAATCCCGGTCAGATTCGAAGAAAAAATCAAAGCGTCACAAATATTCTGGTAATTTTAAATTTTTATTTTTTAATGTTTGCATGCAAAGTTGTAAGTGTCATACATCGAAACCTTAATTTCAAGGGAAGTTTTAATATTGCCTTGTACATTTTGCTTCATGTACCTTGTTTCTGGATTGTGATTCTAATCTTAAAAAGGGAAAGATTGATATATAAATGCTTTCTTTACATATGTTTTCCAGAATGTTTACCCCCATTTTACATGTTAACCTCCCCACTGTCTATATAATGTTATAATTGTTTTTGGAGACATGGTTTGTGATTGATAACAAGCAGTTCTTTGTCTATGTGCATGACCTGTTCAGGCATGTCTGTGCCCTTCTTCTGGTGCTCCATGGGCCAGGCAATAGGTAATACAGAATGGGCCTCAGCACAATTTTTGAAAGTGTTCATAAATTATTCATCAAAACCGACTTTTGACATGTTAGCTTGAATATATGTGCACAATATATGTTCTTCTATGTGTGTGTTTTTCCTACTGTTTATTTCTTTGTTTTGCATATGAAGCCCACTGATGATTGATTGGACCAATATCAAGAGCGAAATCCAATTAGAAAGTCAAGAACCGCAAAAAAGTGGTATCTTGAGATCAGATTCCAGTATAGGAAATTTCTTTTCTTTTCTTTTTCTCTTTTTGTTACAAAAACCTTAACTATGCTCTTTGATTGACTAAAGCCAGGTGGTTTAATGAACCCGTGCTGTCTAAGCCCTTTGTTGATTGGACTGTCTGATGGATTTTTTCATTTGTCTTTGCTTGAATGACAATTTGGACTAGTTTTGATTGGAACAATTTTGAAGCAAATGGTAAAGGATATCAAATTTAAGGTTGCAGTGACTGGTTTATGGTTTGAACATTTTAAACATCTGGTTCTGCGTAGAGGACTAGTGAATATTTCCTTTTCTTACTTGACATGTCTTGCTTGAATTATTCAGGTTGTGGGATGAAATTTCTAAATTCCACTACAAGGCTTGTGGAGCCTTTTGAAAGTAGGAAGTTTGCAAGATTTTCCTTGCAGTATACTGAAATTGAGGAGAAGCCTGAGGGACAAGAGCAATGGGAGCCCAGATTTGCTGGGCATCAGAGCTTGCATGAACGGGAAGAATCTTTTTTGGCACATGATCAAAAAATAAACTGTGGTTTTGTCAAAGGTCCTGAAGGATCTTCAAGTACAGGATTTGATTTGGCAGAAGATGATGCGAGTTATATAAGTAGATGCCACATTGCTGTGATCTCTTGCATCTTTGGGAATTCAGATCGTTTAAGATCACCAGTACATAAAATGGTATGGGGCTTTTATAATAGTTAAGTTATATGGAAATATTTTGGTGCATCTCTGATTCCAAATCAGTTTCTGCATTATCATCTGTTTTTGGTGCATCTCTGATCCCAAATCAGTTTCTGCGTTATCATCTGTTAAGTTTGCTATTGGGGAATATATTGACATTGATAATTGATGTGTATCGGAGCTCAAATGTTTTCTACCTTTTAAACCTCACTCTTTCGGTCTCCCTGTTTACCATGGAATGAATGTGGATGAATATTCAACTAAGATCCCCCCCTCCTTTCCTGTTCTGATGAACTGTGGCTTGGAGGAAAGCTATTGTGGTTGAAATTTATCAAAGAGAGGTAGACTTTAGTTTATGTTTTAAATGTGAAAGACATATCTCTGGTGGATCATGCATATGATTAGTTACCCTACAGCTCACGAGATATGTTTTTTTCTATGCTTTTGTAAATAACTTGCTGGCTTCATGACGTGCTGTTGTTGAAGGGAAAGCAGGTCAGGGTTAGATAGCAGTTTGTTTCTGCCTTTTTTTGGGTTATCTGGTTGGAGCATTTGATTCTATCTATTGTGTTTATAGAATAATCTTCCCAATTTACTAAAGGTAAAACCCAACTTTTTCCTCATTTTATTCTGTTTCTCATTTGGAGTTTCCTGATATATTGAAGCTTTGTTATGATGTATATGGTATATTTCTGCCTGCAAGTTTGTGTCAAGTTTCCTTGGTGTTTCTTTGTACACTGCAGCACCTAAAATTCTATGCAGCTTTTTGTTTGTTGTTTCCTGGATTTTTTCTTATCTCCCATCAAGCATTTTATACATGTGAACCTTTATATAATTTCTATATTTATTGCATATGATATGGATGATGGGTATCTATTAGGACGTTATATTCTTTGGATTTCTAAGCAACATCCTATCCTATGTGCTGTGCTGATTTAGGACAACTTGTTTGTTTCCACGAAGGAATTATTTCTTATACTACTATTTTACGTGATGTAAGAAGGGTAGAAAGTTAGGTGATTAAAAAGGGCAAGTGGATCGCAATACTTGGTGATTTGGGATGGCGTGATGTCAAGCAAGGTATAAATGATTTGAGATGTGGTCTAGCGCAGATGTAGTACCTGCTAATAGTAATTACTAACTATATCTGCTAGGATTTTGTTATATGTTAGGATTAATTGGTGTAAACTTTATTCAGGGTGTTGAAATTAGGATCCTTGAGGTATGGAGGAAATATATATATAATGAATCTCCTCGAAACTGATGGTAGATGATCTTCAAACCAAGAGTTCCTAGAACTTCCCATAAGGTGCCATTGATACAAAACCTGAGGTTAGACTTGCATCCTGCAATCTTAAAGATCTCGTCAACTAAAATCATCTTAACTCCCAAATGTCTCAATCCAAGCTTGTTCAGGTGGTTAAGATTATTGATCTCATCCATTCAATTTTGCTTTGGTCTCAAGTTTCTGCAACCTGTTGTGATGGTAAATTACTTTTGACTACTTTAGCAATGCCATTGTTGGTTTATCTCTCCACTCTCTTTCTCAGTACTTCTGGTTCTTCCTTGAAAATACCCCAGTAGCTTTGGCATTGGATGCAATCAGACCTTTTCACATAATTCTTGCTTAATTTACCCCCTGCATTGACAGCTTAGCCTTCCCACAGATGCACTCATTTCTTACCCAATTATTATTATTATGTATTTATTTATTTTATCTGCTTATTTTCACCCATCCATTTTAACTTCCTCACTTGATGAACCTGCTCCTTTATTGCTCAATACACAACTCTATAATCTCGAGTCAGCCAAATTTCAGTTTTATGAAATTGAATTGTTTTTAGATATCTCAAATTCACAACCCCATTGACAGCTTCAGAGATTGAAATTCTGTAAAATAACATTTATTCTCAAGATAGAGCATTAGAAGCTTATACATTTATAGACTTCTTATACCCTTATCCTATGTGAACTTTGGCTTGTAATGTGAATTTAAGACCCTTAGGACCAGGTAACCGCTTGGGATCACATAATATGAATAAAAACATGAGTGGTTCAGATTATAATAATCTTGTACCTCTTAGTGGTCTCTTGTGGATAAAATTAGAAATTTACTAAAATTGTAATCAGCACTGGAAGAGTCCCCAAATGTCAAGTTTAGAGCTGAATTTGGAAATTCTTGAATATTCAATCTTGCTCTTGATGAGCCTCTTAGGTCACACATCACCTTCTATGCACCTTTTCCTCTACTCTGACGAGCTCGCAAAGTCGAATCATCATGGGTGATACTTTCTATCAGCCGGACACCAATTTCATCACTAACTTGTGATGTGTGTTGTGGAATCCTATTCTGATCATAAATTCTCATCCCTCTTTCAGGTCACTCGTTTATCAAGGAAAAATGTCTGCTTTGTAATGTTCATGGATGAGGTTACTTTCCAAACGCTTTCTTCAGAAGGCCACATTCCAGATACAGCTGGTTTTATAGGTTTGTGGAAGATTGTGGTGGTGAAGAATCTACCATATAATGATATGCGAAGAGTGGGTAAAGTGCCAAAATTGTTGCCACACAGGCTTTTCCCTTCTGCAAGGTGAGAATCAAAATTGAACTGTTGGTTATGTACTGCAGTTAATTTTTAAATGCCCTGTGATTGCTGTTTTGTGCTGTGGAGTCTGTGTGGAGTGAATTTGATGTCTGAACATTAAGGGAAAGAAGAAGAAGAACATAGAACTTGGAGTAGTGCTATACTGGGTCCTTTAAAAAACGAGCTACAATTTGTGAGAAACTGATTGCTCATTTGATCACAAACTAAAGTTATGCTGGATCCCTTCTCATGGGGATTAACCTTAGTAGATATGATGGAGGGGTTTATAGTTAAATGGTCTTGAGTTTTGTATCAGACCATTTATTTATTTATAAATCATATAAATTGTATTGAGAAGCCCAAGCTGACAAAAATAGCAGCGAGCTAGAAGATACACAAGGCCATTCATTTCTTGCTTTAGAAATGTATCCAGTATTGTCTTCGAGGAAACTCTAGCAACCAGGGTTCCAGCACTGGTACCAGCAGAAGTAATATTGTCTTCAAGGAACTCTTATTGTGATATATTTAAATCATCACGTTCAAATGATCTAACTTGTTATTTAAATGGTTCACACCACAAAACTGTCCAGGATGCTTATAGATTTTGGTTCATCATTTAGGTGACCTCTGCTTAAATAGTTGTGACATTGGAAGGAACATATGAACTAATAATTTTCTTACTTGGTGGGAATTATTTCAAAACAAGATCTGACAATTGTGTCTAATATTCTGCCTATAAATATTTTCCAGGTATTCAATTTGGTTGGATAGCAAGTTACGTCTTCAAGTTGATCCTCTTCTGGTTCTTGAGTACTTTTTGTGGAGAAAAGGTTATGAATTTGCCATTTCTAAACACTATGATCGGCATTGTGTATGGGAAGAGGTTGCTCAAAATAAGAGACTGAACAAGTATAATCACACTGTCATAGACCAGCAATTTGCTTCTTACCAGACTGATGGGCTGAAAAGATTCAATGTCTCTGATCCAAACAAGCTCCTTCCCAGCAGTAATATTCTCTCACAGTTTTCAGGTTATACAATTCTCTGCTGAACTTTTGCTGTTTTTAGTTTGACAAGACGTTTTGTACTGCTTACAGATGTGCCTGAAGGGTCTTTAATTGTGAGAGCGCACACTCCAATGTCAAACCTATTTTCCTGTCTCTGGTTCAATGAGGTTGATCGCTATACTCCTCGTGATCAGCTGAGTTTTGCTTTTACGTACCAGAAATTGAGAAGGATGAATCCTGGCAAACCATTTTATCTTAATATGTTCAAGGTGAAGAAGCGTAACTTTTTCTCTGATTTATCTCGACTAAAGTGAATGAAGTCTGTAATAGCAGCAAATGTTCCAAATAAAACTAGTTGTCAAAAGTTGATTTTCTCCACATCCCCAACTATTAACAGTTGTAAAGAAATCTAGAAACTACAGTTTGTATCATGATTTTTTCTATGTTGCAGGATTGTGAGAGAAGGGCCATAGCGAAGTTATTTCGTCACAAGTCGGAGGAGAAGCGAAGTACTCCTCGTCAAGAAGCAGCAGAATGAAACACATTCAAGTTATCTTTTCATCGGATGACTCTGTCTGTACATTATTTTTTGCTACACCCAGTCCACCAAGTTTGAGAGCCTGACAGTGGTATGCGTCCTTCTAATGCCCCAATATATTACAGTAAAAGTGATGGTTGTGGACCATTTTGTCCTGGATCTGCAATTAAGATGGGAGGAAAGTCCAAAGCAGAAGAAAAGTTTTATTGGCGAGATTTGTTGGGATGAGGTAATATTGCTGCTGTCTCTCTCTGACATGAATTAAATACCCGTGGAAAAGAAATTTGTGATCTACCATGTCTTATTGTACCGATTCAATTCACCATTTATTGCTTCATCTCTAGGCCAGTAATGTCACAGTGCCTTATGCACTATTGCTTCCACTAGAACTACACTTTATCTTTTATTGTCTTAGAAAAACTATTTGATTTTCCCTACATTATTGGGTATCAAAATTGGCTGTTGTTCGTAACAATTTTTTATGTATAATGAGGTTTGTACGATATAATGTTCTTTTATTGAAATTGCAGTTTGAGAACTCATTTACTAATTCTGCATTCCTTGCCCAAAATGTGAATCATGCTTGAATTACTGCTTCGATTCTCCACTGTTATTACTGTTTTTATTTTCCTTTTTTTTTTTATTACGAAGAGACTAGAAGTTCTTGTAGGGAAGGATTGAATCCATAATTATTGTAGAAAACATGCATTTATTGCATTACTTCCAACAGAACTTTTGTCCAAGAAGAATGCCCCATGCTATTAATTGTTAGTGTTGATCAAGTTATGAGGAAACAGTCTATCTGGTTGGGAATTATGATTTATGAATGTCTTGAATTTTTTATGTACAAGTTAGATTGAATTTTGCTAAGCTAACTATGATTGAATTATTCATGCATTATTATTCCCTAGACTTTGGTTTACAGTGCCTACTCAGTAGCTGAAGTAATTGTTGAATATGTATTTGATTTTTTTTGTTCAGTATAGTGAGTGTTCTTTGAATCTTGATGTTTCTAATGATTTAACTTGAACAATTTCCCTATCTGGACTGATGAATTTGTTAAAATCAAACTCCATACTCCCATTCAAGATAAAATATGATGGGGGATAATTTATTCATCTACCTGACATATTCTTACATGTATTCTCTTAAGAATCTTTCACTTCTATATATGTTTTTATAAACTGATATTTTCTTCTGTATACCCTTTTTTGTCACTGTTTAGATGAAAATGCCCTACAACTACTAAGAGGAAAATTAATTTTGAATTTCCTAAAAAGACTTGAAAATATTTTAAAAAAAATGATATGAAAATCCCAGAAAAACATGAAAAAAATAAAGAAATTGTAAACCTGAAAACAATTCTAAATGGAGATTTTCGTATTCTTTGTTTGTGACTATCAATTTTATTTCCTTTCTTATTTTTATGTTTGTTTTTTTTTTTTCAAGAGTTTAATAGAATACGGCTAGTTATATTTTTTTATATATACAATTTGATAATTTCTTCCTCTGTCTTCTCTACTCAAAATGCATTTGGTCCCTCAATGTTTATATTTTGTTAACTTTAATAAAACAATTGAGGGACCAAATGCAACAGATAAAGAAGAGAGAAGAAATGGGTTAGCAAAATAAATAGAGTAGGAGAAAGAAAACTAAAAAGATTAAGAAAGAAAAAATGAGTCCTTAGAGACACATTATAGCATGATTATCAAATATCTTGATAAGACGAATCAATAGACACCCATAAAAATCAACTTTGAAGCAGAAAGTGAGTTAAGGGAGTCCTAAGTATAGACTTGGTCTTGGTCTTCTCCTGCCATGCAATACACCAACTCTCGTGTGCTCACCTTGGTAATAAATGCTGCCATGGAGCTTGACATATTTGGGATCATCGCTAGAACAGGTCCAGGTTCTCAGATCTCATCCGCTGAGATAGCTTCACAGCTGCCAGCAACTAAAAATCCTGATTTTCCTTCGAAGTTGGATCGCTGAGACTTTTTGTTGCTCACTCTTTCCTTGAATGCTCCTTGCGCATCATGGAAGATGGTAACAAGGTGGAGAGGATTTATGGCCTTGCACCTGCCTCTAAATCCCTGCTTGGTCACGAAGATGAAGGGTCCATGGCCTCTTTATTAGCCCTTAACAGTCACCGAGCCCCATCAGAAACATGGCATGCAGAGACGTTTTTAAGTTGGGATTTCCTATTTTTTAAATTAAATAATGTTTGAAATATTTACATATCAGTTGAATCCTGCATCTTGTGAAAAGTGAGTAGACTTGCATATATAAAAAAACCCTCGATCCATAGTCTAGGCTTTCCGATTTTGAAGGCGGTGTTTGTTCATACATGCAAGTTCTCGTGCTAGATTCTCCAGTGTTCATCTTCCTAACAAATGATGTTTATATGCGAAAAGGATCAAATAACCCAATGAGGTAGACTTAGGTAATTGATTTCAAGATGGTTTCCATGAAGATAACATGGTTGCAATTTGCTCCCATGGTTATCCTATTCCTATATATGCAGTACTTTCTCACTCGTAAGAGAACTACATATTTCTGTGACTTCGTGGTACAGGTTAGGCATGGAGGATGCCATAATTGAAGGTGGCGATCAATGTAAGAAAGTTAATGGGAAGTCTTCATTCCAGTTTATGAACATTGATCCAACATTCAACAAGATCTTCAAATCCTCCTTAACCATGAGAAAAATACTTGAAACATACGAAGGATTTGAGGGACTCGCATCATTGGTTGATGTTGGGGGTGGAATTGGCAGAACCCTTAATAGAATCATCTCCAATTATCCTTCCGGTGAGGGAATTAACTATGACTTGCCTCGTGTGGTACAAAGTGCACCTTCTTATCCTGATACACATTGTTTTCCTTTTCAAGAAAGAAAGAATGAGAGTATTCAGCATGTTGGAGGGGATATGTTTTCTAGTTCTGGATTTGAAGAGTAAAGCTTGTACTAATTGATGAGCATTGCACTTGTTAATTTATTGCCGGAGCGATAAACTGTGCCCAAGCTATGAAAAAACTGCCATGAAGTGCTGCCTGACAATGGAAAAGTTATCGACGTCCTCTAGGTATGTTGCTGGTGTTGACCACATCATCCTAATGCAAGTTTCAGGGAACTTTGAAAGAACTGGAAGCGTTGCGTAGAGGATCTGGGTTTTCCAAGTTTGAAGTGGCTTGTTCAGCTTATGATATTTGGGGAGTCATTGAATTCTACAAATTATACTAAATTTTTAAAGGCGTTGAAAAAACATGTGCATGTAATATTGATATAGACTCATTGTATTGTGAACTATATTATAGATATCACAATAAATATAAAATGTTTGCACTGTAGACGATATTGTAATGCCATAAAAAACATTGTTTTTTCTGTGTTTAGTAAAAAATTATTGCTAGGCAGTCGGACCTAATGCTGCTGGGTCCAGTCAGATCTAATGCTATTGAATCCGGCTGCCCAACTAAATTCAAGGAGATTGGGTCTGGTTTTAGACTCTGCTGCCCAGCAAGAGCCAACAGCGTTGAGCTCTGTCTCCCGCATAACCCAATAATATTAGGCTTTATTTTAAGATCTAAAGTACTTAATATATTCTCTATACTTTTTATTTTTTTTATAATTAAAAAAAATTATTATTAATCCACTGCAAAAAACACGAGGCAATATACTAGTAATCTATCGGAGGCAATCGGCATGTGCCCATACATCAGCATTTTAGACAGGGCTGCAATTCAAGATTTGCCTTTATGTTCAGCTACATAATATTTCTCCACAAAATTAAAAGCCTGCAAGTAGAGGTGCATCTTAGGTGGGTACAAGGTAGCTTTTTTCTGTATTAATGTAATTTGCATATAGATTACATAAAACTACGATAAAAAAAAAATTCTTTCCAAGATTTTTCTAGCTTGATGCAACCATACCTAGGATCTCATTCCTTCCTTTCACCACCTCTTGAAACAGCTCATTAACTACAGAATCAAACATTTCTAGACCTTCCTTCAAAGCCAGGGAACTTTTCTGCAGTGAATCAATGCTTTTTCCCAACTTCTCTTTATTCAGAGCCACACCCTTCAGAATCTGAACTTTAAAATCCTCAACTGCACTCCCTACCATTTTAGTCTCAACTAAAACTGGCCTTGAGTTATCATTGAAACCTCTTCGCTCCTCAGAAAAGCAACAAACAAGCTTCCTCAGTGATGATGGGAATAGCTTCAGTTGAGAGAAATCTCTATAAACCTCCTCATCCTTTTCTATTGGAGCTGGATAGAATATTGCAGAAAACAGGAGCGAACAGACAGTATTCATCGTTCTTCTTACAGCATATGATGCACAAAATTCATCATCCTTGGTCTTTGTTTTCGGTCTGCCGGTCTTGTATAGATTCACAATTTTCCAGTTCTCAAAGCCATAAAGCTTCTGCCATTCTCTTTCTAATTTCTCAATTTCAGTCATATTCATGGCCGAACCTAAATACCCTTCATCAGAAAATCTTCTAACTGCAACATCAACTATTAAACGGTACCTATCCATGGTAGAAATGGCTGATCTCAGCGCGTTACAAAAATCCAGGATGTTCAAAGACTCCTCCATGTACTCATCCAAATAGTTTCCCCCATCCCAGAACAGGGGTACCTCAGACTTCTGAAATATTTCAAGAAACTGAAAGTGCATCTTCTTGAGGAGATTTGTGGCTTCTAAACACCATTGAAGAGACAAGGAGTTTTTGGCTAGTAAAGATTCAAGGTTCTTGATATCTATAAGAAGAGAGGAAAAGGTATTCATTGCTTCATCAATGTGGATAGAAGACTACTTTTATCTGAGAAAAAATGGAGGAAAACATGTAAGAAACAGAACCCTTCTCGTTATTTGAAGAGAGTTTTATAAAAAAAAAATCGTTATACAAGTTTTAATCACTTCTGAAGGAAGATTTCAGAGACGAAAGAATCAAAGAAATAAATGGAGAGATGGATATAACAGTTCAGAACTGTATTTTTCAAGAAGCTGACTTAATACAAAGGCTAAGTAGGATTAAAACAGAATGAATATCTTCATAAAAATCTATTTTACTCATTAATCAAATAATTAACACAGACTTTTAATCCTTATTTTTTCTTTTCTTTTTAAAAAAGAAGAAATTAATTTATTCATACGGCATCTACATTTAGCTACAGAAGGAAAAGGAATTAAATTTCCTAATATCTGCCTTCGATTTTCTAATGTTTTTTTACTGATTCTCCATTGCTGCATCATCACCTTGAGTTGGAAAGCAGATTATAACCAAGCCCTTTCAGTGCAAATTTTTAGCTTGGCCATATAAACAATAAGCAACCTTTCTCTCAAGTGGAAAAGAATACGAGTGCCTAGCTGAAGTTCTTCACGAGAAAGCAATCTATATATGTCCCGATTTCACATTTTCCATACAATAGATCTCGAATTTTTTTATACAAGTTGAAGTGACATGTCCTTCCTTGAACAAGTTTTATGCACTGCCATCACACATCCGTACTTGTAAATTCATGAAAATATTCTTTTTTCGATTTTAACCTCAGATGATAGGTAACATAAAGAACACACCAACTTATCCTTTGAACTAAATAAATATGACTTTAAATACATGTTTGAGAGTGTGATAAAGATTATGTTTTAAGATGTATTTTTATTAAGATAATTTTATTTTATTTTGTAAAATTTATATTTGATATCAGTGCATTAAAATAATTCAAAAACACTAAAAAATTAATTTTAAATAATTTTATTTTAAATTGTAAACAAACATCGTTTTGGCCGCTTTAATCAACCCAAGTGGTTTGAAAAGGTCTTACCAATTGTTCTTTGGACTCCATTTGTTTCTTGCTACCATGACTAAGGTTTCTAAAATGTTTTGTTTCCCAGAATTGACCAACATAAACCAGAATTTGTGGAGGGCAAAGGTCAAAGACAATGCCTTCAAAGTTATCTAGGACTCATTGTACCCGCTTAGAAACCAAACAGACACAGAAGAAAAACAATTATACAATCTAAAAATGACACTATATTAATCACCAATGAGTCATTTCCAACATGGAAATTTTGACTTCGAATCTTATTATATTAGAAGACGAGATTAGGACTTTGTGAGATGGGAAACATAATGTTCTCATTGACATATTCATTAAAAGAAAAATGGCGTCTTAGGCATACGGTGCTCATGTAGTTACATACCATTTATAGGACAGTTGACCAACAATTTGGTATGATATGGACACAGTTCTAAAATCCAGACCATTTTGCGTACCTGCAGCAGCATGCAAGAACAAGGATTGGAAGCGAACTTGACCTAGTTGTTGAGGTGATTAGAGCTACTGAAAGTTCTTCTGAATTATGTGAAGAGCGTTTTTTACACTACAAATTTCAAGCATCAAAGGAAGAAAAGAAAGACATTCATGGGAATCATCAGAAAACAATATGCAGGCAGAGGATCTATAACAATATATATTCAAGGGAAAGGATGATGATATTGCTAAACGATCATAGAACTCCTTGAAGCAATTTACTAATTTATACACCAACAATGTGAATGCTACCCGTGTTCATGTAAATCATTTAGCATTCAATGATCCATGGACGTGATCTGATGAGTAAATCATTCCTTGAAATCGTATCATTGAAATATACTGTGAGTGCAACGGAATTTATAACTCATTATTGATAGCTTTCGACATCTGTTCATGTTGTATGATACGAAACCCATTTTGGTGCCAACAGGCTATATATAGAAAAGAAAATGGAGGGATTACCATTGGTATCATGCATGAAGACCAACATCGGGCACATGTTAATTTGGTGATATAGACAATAAAATGAATTAAATTGGTAATAGAATATCTCTTTCGCATTCATATGTAAATTCAATTTATTTATCAATTAAATTTAAATTAAATATTATAATTAAATTTAATTACATTAGAGAATTGGTTCTAAATAAATTGTAAGAGAATGAGGTATTTTTAATCTTCATTGAGCATGTTTTGGAATGGGACGTATGGGATACAAGAAAAATAGTTGGAGAAATTTATAAATTTAGAACGGGGCATATTCACCATAAATAGTTTCACGTTTAGTTTTAGAACTCGATTTAAGAATCAACCTAGGACAAGATGTAAAAACAACATTCCTGACCCATCACACTCAAGCCCAAAATTCAGTCCAAACTCAACCCAATTAATCTAGGTATTTAAAAAAAAAAGTTGCTAGAGAATTATTTTTCCCTTTTTTTCTCTTTTCTTCTCTCTACCATAACTTTCTCCTAAAATACCAAGGAAATCAGCTCTAAACTTAAGTTTTGTTTCAAGGAAGGTACTATTATTTTTTATTAAGACTTTGATTGTGGAAGGCTTAAAGTAGAGTTTAGGGTTTTTATTTTGATTTGATGATGGAATAATTTAAGGGTTTTAATTGATGTTTTAGGGTGTTAGTCCTGCTCAAAGTCGGTTTGATGTGTTTTCTAGATTATGGGTTTTTGAAGAACAAAATGCTTATTTTGGGGATCTGTTGATTTGAAAATTGGCAGATCGAGATTTTGAAAATCCCGATCAACTAGTTGACTGGCTAGGTTGAACTGGTTGATCTGCTGGTTGGTTGCTATTGGTTGATTGGTTGGTCTAAGCCAACCAACTAGTTGGCATGTGATAGTGGTCAATTGGTTGGTCATTTCGGTCAACCGGTTCACCAGACAATAAAGATTTATTGGGTCTGTTAGGTTCAATCAGCTTGAGTTATGTTTGGGATCAATAAGGTGAAACTGTTCGACTTTATATTTACATTCTGGTCTCTAAGCTTAGAGATTTCAATCTTTTATGATACATTACTTCGAGTTATTTTTTTAGTGTTTCTTGTATTCATTATTGGTTCTGTTGACGTTCCTCCTAATGATCTTTAGTAGTCTTTGGTTCTGTATCTCTTTTTTTTGCTTTCGTTTTCCGGGTTAGTGGGATAATCTTTAATATGCATGTAATATTAATAAATATGTATGTTGATTATGTAATGAGTACAACTAGTTAATTTCTTGAATATTTATATATGTTACCTTATTTTTCGAGCACTCATTCATTCTTGAATTTGCAACCACATTCTGTTGAACTAAATTCTATTTAATATGATATGCATTGCTTTGATAATTATACTTGTCAGTAACTCCATGCTAACATAGAGTAACGTGCAGATTATTAATATCTAGGATGTATGTTAAATATTATTCTCTCACTGGGTTAGTTGAACTCATCTCTTCTTTTAAATATTATTTCAGGTTCTTAGTTTTTGATAGCACGCAAGTGGATTTTGTTGAGTGTTCCTGGTTTTTTAGTTTTGATCAGTATGCCTTACTTGTTCTGCAAAACTTTCCTTTTAGTTTTTTATTCGATGTCTTAGACGCTCCACTATTACATTGTTTTAATTAAATTCGGCTTTTGACAAATGTAATAAGTATTATGGATTATTTGTTTTGCTTTATTTGATGATGATAATTTTTGAATTGTTATTTGATTTTATTAGTTTTGAAGAATATAATCTTTTGAAAGATTATGAAATGCTGTGAAATTTTTATATAATTTGTTTTATGATATGTATGTTTTAAAGCTTAACATAAATGTGGTGTCCTCACGACACTGCTCTTGCATTGCCGATCGTGGACTAGAAATTTAGATCGTGACACAAGACTTGGGTCACTAGTTGGGAGGGCCTACCTGGGCTGATCCAAAATTTATTTTTTAAAGGATCAAAACGATATTGTTTTGTCCAAAAACAAATTTTCCAAAAAAATTAACAAGTTAAGGACTAGGTTTTGATAAAGTTATACCCTGAGTCACATATTAACATGAGTTTTTTACCAAGTCTGTCTGGATCACTTATTTTATTTTCTTCAATCTAGACTGATTCAAGACTCGAGTACTTAGCCCGCCAATCCGATCCAAATTAGCTATGGTTTCAATGAGGGGCCGCTCCCATGTCATATGCAGGAACGTGCAAGACTTCTAATAAGAAATTAATGTATGCTACAACATTTCTTAATCTGAGGTGACATGTTATTAATATGATTAATGTCTCAACGTGAGTTGAACAAATTAATCAATGGATTAACTAGTTAACCCAAACTATAATTTTTTAAAATAAATAAAAAAACATTATTTCAGCAAAGAAAAATTAAATGATTTAAAGTAAAATGAGACCTGAATCAAATTTCAGTTCAATAGATCATCGAGTTGATATATCAAGTTATACCGGGTTTATCATTATGCATTAATAATTATATTATTTCATTCCAATTGGAACTCTAAGTAGGTATATTAAATTCAAACCGCAAGGTCTATCAAGAATTTCAAAATGAAGATTTCGAAGTCTTAGGATTTCCATTAGTATAAATGTCTTTTATATATATTCACCTAATTAAGTCAATACAAGGGTTAATTAATCAGTCTGATTTTTCCTAAAAGAAAGACAAGCATGTTATATATATAAATACTGTACAACTTCGATAAATTATGCTATAATTAAAGAAACTGTGGAAAGGCAACAATTAGGGCAAGGTTATGCATGTAGTTATTTGAGTTGTGACATCCTTAGCAGACATTGCAATTTGAACGCCTCTTTCCATATCTGCTACAAACAATTTATTACTTACCATTATAGAGTCGATCGACAAGTTCATAGATGTAATGTTATCCCATAGAGAAAAAATTAGATTATTTGTTTTATAGAAAAACATTAAATTAATTTTTTTTTAAGTGTTTTTGAATGATTTTGATGTTTCGATATTAAAAATAAAAATATTAATTTAATATATTTTTAAATAATACAAATCAATCATTTGCTGTATGAGTAATTAGTAGTTGGCGAAGTACTAACTGCTTCTTAATTAGGCGGAATATATATTAGTAGTGATTCCCTTGCTTATGCCAAGAAGTCACGGGTGTTCGTCCCACTACTTCCTTTTAGGAGATCGAGTAGGCCTTTACTCATATTTAATAAGCTGTAGTGGGGTTTTGCCCAGTTGTATATATGTGAGGTGTCAGGCTATATATATATATATATATATATATATATATATATATATATATATATATATGTATGTATGTATATATGTATCGTTCTGTCCTGATGAAATCGATCCAGAATGGTCGAGCTTCAAGGACTTAAGAATGTCGACCCAATCATTGACGGATTTGGCATTGCTAATTCTGAGATGCTGAACTGGTTGTCGTGTTTCAAAAACATCCCATATGACAACATTACAAAATGGTTAGAGTTAAGTATCTCCTCTGTTAAACTTGTAAGCATGACAAGGTCAAACAAAGTTAATATGAGAAATAATTAGGAAAATGACAAACTTACTTGTGTTTATTTTCGTTTCTAGGCTTTTTTTTTTATATATAAGATTTGAAATTTTTTTATTTTTAATTATTTTTTTATTTTTAGATCGTTTTAACATGTTAATATCAGAAATAAATTTTTAAAAATTTCAATATATTTCCAAACAAAATATATTTTGAAAAATAACTATTACTACAATACCAAACAGGCTCGTGACTCTAATATGCGAAAGGTTTCAATAAAACTTTTTTGCTGAACGCTTTTCATAATCTTAGAGAGTTAAAATAAAATTTATCATTGTTATAAATCTGTTGTAACTCAACTAGTTTGAAGCTCTCTTTTATAACGAAAAAAGGTAAAATTTACTATAGCTTCAGCATATTTTAAATCCCTATATTTGCACTCTAATATATTTTCGTGATTTATGCAGCAAGATATTAGACAACCCTTCACAGCTTGGCATGGCATGCAATACTACTAGCTAGGGAACAGAAGCAAGGACGTTTTCTAGACTCCCACACAGGATTTGAAATCAAGATCTCTTGCTCTTCGATTGGGTTCCATCACCATTGGCAAGTGGTATATATATATCAAATGAATAAATCAAACAAAGACTCCCATGATCAGTACCATGAGCCAATTTTCACAGGCTTATGTGACCAGTGACCTTTAACTGATGGTCTATAAGAACTGTGATGCTTAACTGACCTATGAGAATTGTGAATCAAGAAAAGACTCTTCAACACGTTCATGAACACCACCAAGCCTGGTTTCCTTGCAGAAATGATGGAAGCGCCTTTAGGTTTGGACAGTCTCAAGGCTTTAACGCAACCCATGTGAACTGCTTCAGAATCCAATCTCGAACTACTATGACTTCTTGTCAATGTTTCTTCAGTGTTGAAATCCTCCCATAACATGTCCATCTTCTCCTCCTTATCATTTAGACTACCATTTCTTCTCACCAACTCAGATGCAGCGGAGCCCAGCTCCTCTCTTCTTGAAAAGCTCTTCCCTTGCGTTAAGTGCCTGATCGGTTCCGTTGGAAAACTATTTTTAAAGACTAGTTCGTCTTGATCTCTCTCTTCTCCTTCCGTGCTGCTTTCTTTTGATGTTTCTTCATGGTAAGGATCAGGAGAGGCCGCAGGAGATAAGCACCATAGAGGTGGGGAATCGATGCTGCATGAGACAGGGTCTGTGAAGATGGGGAAGGTGAAGTCTTCAGTGGCCATAGCTAGGCTGGTGACTTGGGTGGAATGGAAAATGGTATTGGAGAGTGGGAGTTGGGGATTGGGAGTTTGGTATAGGTGGGGTTTTTGGACATATTAGTTCAACTGCTTCAACAAGTTAACGTTTCTGGATCAAGATTCTAGGTTTTAGGGTCCACTCAATATAAAAAGTATTGCTGAGTGTGAAATCATTATTTTTTAAGGCTTTTTTTATTTTTAAATATATTAAAATAATATTTTTTTATTTTAAAAATTATTTTTAATATCAATACATCAAAAATATTAAAAAATTAATTTTAAATAAAAAATATTAATTTTATAATATCAAAAAAATCCACATAGAGATTGAAAAATAAAATAAAATGAAATTTCATAAAAATGTGAATTTAAAAATCCATAAGGACCAAAAATATATAGTTGGAAAAGTAGGAGAACCAACGTTAACTCTTTTTGCAAACTTTGAATCCACCATATTTTTTTTATCTTTTTGAATTTTATCCTATGTAATTTAATTTTGTCCTTCCTTGACAATCTTACTTAAATTGTCCCTCAATTTAGTCCAAAAAGGATGAAATTAAAATAATGAAAAGAAAAGAAAACCATTGTGAACAGTGAGTCTATAATATTTTGTGAGATGATTCACAATGCAATTTTGTACTGTGAATTTCTCATGTCTTTTAGAGTATTGTTAAATTTGAGGAATATCATTACATAGTGACATATTTCATTTATATAAAAATTCAATCCAAAACTTTTTAAAAATAAATTTATTTTATATATTTATCTTTTTCATTAAACATGTTTTTTTCTTATTTTTTCTTATTTTTTTTTTTATCTTGAGATACATGCGACTACAAAAAAAAAAAAAATCTTCAAGACCTATTGATGAGGTCATGAAAAATATTTACATAGAAAATATTGGGCTTTCCATAGTCTGCTGTAAAATTAGGCATATGAGGGACTAAAATAAATCTAGGTTTAAGCTCGCGAGAGAGAGGAAAGTGGGCTGGTTGTTGGTCAGGGAACTCGCGAGGTCAGGTCGCTAGCAACCCGCGAGGTTGGGTCACTGGGTCAGATGGCTGGCTGGCCATCCACGAGCAAGGGCGACCAAGCTGGTCACCCAAAAGGGGCGACCTCATTGGTCCCCCAAGAATTTGTCTTTTTAATTTTTTAACTTTGTGGCCCCTCACCTATGTTGAAAGCATTAGTATAAAGAAACCAAAGGTTTGATAAGCATAGATTGATAAAAATAGGATTCCAATGGAAATCTCGCCAGGCAGCTCATGCCTAATAAACATTATACTGAAATGATTTTTTATTTCTTTCAAGAGTTTTATACAGCTTTAAAGAGCCATCAGTATCTATTAATTTTATGTTGACGAGATTATAGTTGGTTTACTCTAATGTTTTCCAAGGAATAGAAAATAAAAAGCAGCAGAAGCATGCCAAGGAGATCTCATCCACCGCCGGCTTGGTAGCAGGAGTTGGCTTCTTCAAAGCCCATTTGGCAACGTTTGTGGTGCTGACTCGAGAGCTTTGAAAGAGATTGCATGGCAACATTCTCTGATTGGGAAATTTGCATTTCAAATCTGTCACAGCTCCACTAAGCCAGCCAAATAGTCTTTTTTCCATATATAGAGCTCACCTGACACAGCAAGCTATACAAAAATAAGAATCCTGGAGGTCTAAAATGAGCAAGTCCAAGTCCACTCCTTTAGTGGTTGCATGATAGCAATTGAAAGTTAAATCATGAGTTAATCTAAAGCAACTTGGACAATAATTTATGTGAAACATAGAACTTTCTAGTACAAAACACTCTGTATCCTGCATATACTAAGCATAACCTTCAATTCTTTGTTGAGATGCTCGCTACCCACACTTGAGGTCAACTTGAAGGTCGCTATCTAGCATAAATCACATACAAAACAATGTAATGGAACAGTCATTGCAAGGATCAGGAGGGGAAGAAGCAAACTGCATTTCTTCATAACTTGAAGCTAATATTCAATATGAAGAACAAAATGCTCAAAATTACAAACCCCCAAGGAGGGGAAGAAGGAAAGGGGGGAGTTAAATGTCCATACATGGCGGCAGCTGAAAGAGACCATCTCCTTTTTTTATCTGAGAAAGAAGTCTTGCCATCTTCGCCCATTGTTTACTCAAAGAAAATAAAGAACCCGCCCAGTGTGTTGATAAGACACAGGTCTGTGGCTGGAATTCCCTTTCTGCCCCAAATCAGCACCCAAGATCTTGAATGACAGTAACAAAAAGAATCAAAGAATACAACTATTTTGGTCTCAGAGTGTCTACTTGTCGTAGAGGGATTCCTTCGGGGTCAAGTCCTTCATCTTCTTCTTCATGCTTAGGAAGGCGCAATGATGAAGATTGTGATGACCCTATAAATGAAGTACAGTTTATGTGAAGCTACAATCTTGAACTAGAGAAGATGATTAAACAATAGAGGAAATACTGGAAACCCACCTTCAACCATGTCCTTCGTTTCATGAAGAAGAAAAGTCCCAGAAAGGATCGTCACAAATCCACATATTTCAGTGACAATTTGAGATGCGTTCTTTCCATCCCAATCCTGAATTTAAAAAGGTATATAATCAGCATACATGGCAACAAACATCATAAAAACCCTTAAAAGTTTAATACTTTAGTTACTATAGCAATACTTATAGGGACTGAAGACTGCATGTAAGAATTAAAATCTTCAGAGAACATCTATCTACTTTTATTTCACCACTACATCTCTTTTCCATAGATTATTATTTTCTGTCTAAGAGATCGAGAGAAGGAGAGTTCCTAAAAGAAAACAACGAAAAAAAGAACTCATAATTGAGTAACAACAGTTTTTAAACTCCTTAGCTTGAGAGAATAACATAAAATCTTCAGAAAATAACCATCTAGTTTTCTTTCAGCTCTACATCTCTTTTCCATAAAAGAGAGGAGGGTTTCAAAAAGAAAAGGAACCAAAAAAAAAACTCATAATTTATGTAAGAACAGTAATTTAAAGTCCTCTGCTGGGATAGCATAAGAAATTTCATAATTATACAGCCATTCACCATAAATCAACTCAAAATAGATGGAAAACAAATTGTTTTGTTTGTATTCTGAATACATCAGCACAACCTATTTGTAGCAATGTTTCGTTTTCATTTTTAAAAAAAATGCTCCAGTTTCTACAGTCATCATCACTTAAAGTGAAGCTAACATGAAATCCAAGGATTAGTTCTCCTAAATTCCATCTATCACGCAGACACATTCATGCATGCCTATAAGTCAACACATGCCACTGGTTAAAAAGTAGATTACCTTAAACATGATTACGCTAGCCAAAATTGTTAATGAAGTAAACATCACATAGTATATGGGAGATACAACAGCTGCATTGAATGTATCAAGAGCCTGCAATTCAAAGAGTAACAAATAAATTTATCTACCAAAAGTCATTCATAACCACAAGCCATTGCCCAGTTATCCTCCCACTGAAGCAAGTCCTATGCTGGAAAACTTGAAATATTCCCTTCAGAAATTTACATCATCATCATAATAAAAGATCTAATTTCTAGATTAATTTTCACGCAATCAGCATTTCAAGGTAGCATATGTTTATTTTTAAAAATTATATGGGAGCTCCTAAGAAATGCATTACCTTGTTTAAGTAATTGATTTGAGTGATTACACAGGCAAGTACAATCAAGGTAAAAGCCCATGTTTGGGGGTGTAGTAACTGATTCATTCCCGAGAAAGTCAGCTTCAAAGCGATTCCAAGTGCTTTGACACTCATAACCTGTTATGAGCATTCAGAAAACATAATTTTAACAATAATGGATTTACACTAGTAAAGATGTGCACACAGTGAATAATAAACGAATAGGTATATATAGCAAAGTTCATAAAAAGGATAACTGACATACCGATAGTGAGCCCATGAGCGAACAAATTGAAATATAGACCATAACATGAGTCTGCCCATAATGGGGTATAACACGGATGATAATCACAACAGCAGCTGTTATGACAATAGCAGCATACAAGAGAAAAGCTGCAGTGGATATCACAGTGAATTACAGCATTATGAGACACTTGAGCAAAAAATATAAGACCATGATAATATTATGTATGTTTTTCGTATAGCATCAAGGACTTGGAAGCCATTTCGCTACTTTTTTTTATTCCTTGGAGAAATATATACCTGGCTCTGTTGCAAGGTCCCACACTTCCTTCACGGACTCAATCTCACGTTCTTGAGGTGCATGCAAAACAATTGTCGTTGAACCCACAACACAAAGAGCACAACCAAGAATCCCAAAAGTGTGCAACTTTTCCTGTAAAATAGCATGTGCAAGAGCAGCACTGCAAGACAAATGGAAGTTAGCATCATAAAATAATCTGATATATGAAAGACATAAGTAAATTTTCTCTTGCCTGATAATGATACTGAGTGCACCAAGAGGAGTGACTAGAATAGCTGGTGCAAATGCATAGGCTGCAAAATTAGCAATTTCCCCAGCAATCACTGCCACAATGACAATTATCCATCTTAGAATGCATACAATGTGATCTGCACTCAAACTTCCAATGCACTTCATAACGTTAAACCAACAGGAGTAACTTACATATAAAGAGAAAAGGTAAACATCATAAAACAAAAACATGGAGATCCAAACCATCTAAATGGACAAACAACAAAAGAAATAGTGCAAGACATATGAAATGAAAGGTTAACACAACTCTTTGAAGGATCTGTGAAAGACTGCACTTTTGGCACATATGGAGAGTTTTTAGCTAATCAAAAGAACTTATTGCATTTATATAGACTATTTATTATGCTGTAAAAGAATATGGACTACTTATTTAAATTATCAAAATATATATAGACTATTTATTTTATACCACACAATGTATAGGCAATGGTATAAAAGTAATTTCTTTAATTTCAACAAATTAACAGCCACAGAAAATAAGGGCACTTACTTGTTATCATGCCAATCCACCAAAGTGGTTCAAACAGGTAAGTATAACCCCCAGCACCTGCAAACAAAAGGTCCATAAAATTAAGATAAAGTAAAACCATAAAACTCTATTATCATACATAAATCAAGCCATTAATGCAATCACAAAAAAAAAATGTTAACAAATTAAGCAAATGCTGAGTATTAAACTCAATAATTCCACATGTCCTGCTCCAACTTCTATACTCATCAAGCCATTAATGCAATCACATAAATTATAAATTGTTAAAAAGTTAGATTTTAAATTTTATTTATTCTTCTTCTATGATGATAAATCACACCATCACTTAATTAGAAAGCATATTCCTAAAGAACACCATAATGACTGCAAATCATCCATGGACTAGGCAGTGGAAGCTGAATGGTATTCTGCAAGCCTAAAGAAATAATTGTGAAGCTATTTTGTTAAGCCATATGACACCAAATCATTATCTGGAACCAAGGTGGTCTACAAAGAAACAAATAAATCTTACACAAACTTCATACAAACTGGCGCAGAAAATGATTGGTGGTGTGATGTATGGTCCTGGAAACACTAAAAGATTGATCAAACATGATAAAGAAACTCTTGCATAAGTTATATGAAGTATTATTTAAGATTTGTAAGTTCGTATAGCATTACTCTGTTTGGACGTAAATAGCATAAAAGAACCAGACCAATGGTTTACTATCATCAAGATAGTTCTGTAAAGAGCACTCAAATGTACTACTTTAAAACCTACAAAATATACAAATTGAAAATATCTAAACAATCCATAAAGTTGATCTATCAAAAGAAAGATATAGCTTCGGAGAGCTACTTTAACCTTCCAGATACTCTCACATTCCCTCAACCTTCTAGAAAAGAGCAGACTCCGAATGTCCTACAAATATCCAATAATTAGTATATCGTCACCCCTCAACACACTCAAAAAAAATATAGGACATCAATAAAACTGCTGCAAAGTCCAATCCCAATCTTTCACTACCCTTATAAAACTTGGGGCCTAAGCACAGTTACCATGGCCCCTTCTTTCTATCCCTCAATTGCTACCACCTTTTTTCTCAGAAAAGAAGAGTTGCTCATGCTTTTGCACACACCATGCACCACACAAGAATCCAGCTACCTTCTCCAATATGTAAAGCAACAAAGTTAAAGGATATACGTCTTTCTCTTGCAAAGCTATTCCACAGCTTTGTCCTATGAAATCCATCACTATCTTCCCACCTATTACAAAAGCTACCCCTTCAGATATACTATTCTACACCTGAGATGATAAGTGTAATGCATCGAATGTCTAAAGTCCTATGGGCCTCAACCAATTAATCCACTACCATAAATCCATCGAAGCTTTTTCAAAATCCCCAAAAAATATCACCAGGATAAGGGATAAACTTTGGTTTTAGCAATAGTCAGATCAAAAAGTTTAAGAAAATGGACAAAGCAAGATGTCTTTGCCAACTTAGTACACATGACGCATACAAGAGTAGCAAGCCAACATAGAATCTGAACAACATGCTGAAAAGAACTTGAAACCGAAACTTTGCAGTTCTAAAATCATACGAAGGTGTAATGAATAATTGCGTGGAACAAACCCTCCAAAATCCATCTCTCCCCATATAGACATCAAAAGGAATAACAGCACCAAACTCCAATTAACCCGGTGTCTTCACTTGCTGGAGCTTAATCTTCCAACTAAAAAGAATCTAAAAGGAATTTTCCAGGCATCAGCTAAGAAACCCCAAATAGTGAAACTAGATCCCATGCCAGCAATCTGGTGCCTGGTGGTGAACTATGATAAACTGATTAGCCATCATTTTTACTCACGCAAACAACAACGTTTCAATTCAGTGATTCTAACAATATATGTAACCAAACAGAAACAAATTCCATTAAAATATCATCAAGAATTCTATCTACAACTTGGAATACAACAGTAAACAAAAATTTAACCCACTCTTAAGTTTGACCCACAAATGAAATCCTCAAGCCACGTGAATTCAACCAGTTCCTATCACTATGCTTATAATTCTTGCAATGAAGCACATAAAATAACTTCCACTCAAGACAAAATCCCATTCGAATAAATCCATAACGGACCACCAAAAATCAACCCATTTCACACCCAAACATAAATTAAAAAAGGGCAATCCAAACCAACAAATTAGCACCAATCCCAACACAAAATCACAATTAAAACAAAACCCACCAAAGCCAACAAATAAACAATGAAAACCCACAAAAATGCAACCCATTCCAAGGCCAAAAACAAAACCCAGTTGAATAAACAATAAAAAGATTGAAACTTTACCTGCCCTAATACCAGAAGCACCAGCTTTCTTCAACCCTTTTTTCTTAACAATAAAACTGGCTCCTATAAATAAACTCGAAGACAATGCCAACACCAATCCCTTTATGTTATCTGTTGACATTCCTATCTCTGTTTCCGCCATAACTTTACAATCCCTTCACCACCAACACCAAAACGACGACGACGACGACAACAACAACAACAACAACAATGTCTCACCTCAAAACTCACTGTTTCCATTCCACATCATTCATCAAGTCGTCTTCTTTATATTAATCTTATCCAAATCGGATTGTGTAACGCAAATGTGCATGAAGAATGAGAGAGAGAAAGGAACACCAAAGAGTATTGGGATTTGTGAGTTTAACGTAGTTAAGATGTTTTTTTATTTGTTTGTAAGATTTAGATCGATCTGATAGGTATTGTTCTTGTTGAACAAGAAACGAAAGCTGAACTTAGTTTTCTTTTATCCCTTTCTTTACTTTTTTTCAGCTTCTATCGACCACCCGTGCACGCTTCCTTTAGCGAGACTGAGAGATGGGTAGTAGCCCAGGAGCAACTTCTGGACTACGGAGATCTTTTTCAGGCCTCTAATTTTGTCTTGCTCTCTGGCTCGGGAGACGAGTGCAGCCCCTTAGTTAGTTCATTCAACGGGAGAGGGAAAGCAGAATTCACATATTACCAGAGCACGTGTAAAAACTCAAAAGAGGAAGATTTTAGGGAAGAATCGATCGAAATGAATCTCAGTGATCGTCAAAAGAGTGGCCTCGATATTTCTTTCAGATTTTTTTTTGTTGCCGTTTCAGTTCTTTTATTTTTATTTTTATTTTTTTACATCAACATATCATATTATTTAAAAATGTTTTAAAAAAATATTAATTTAATTATTTAAAAGAACAATTTAAAAATGTTTTAAAAACAAATTGTAATGAAAATCCTCCTCCCCCTATCTTATATATGTTGATCCGTTAACATATTTAAAAAACATGAATGTATATTTGTTTTTGCGGTGGAATCGTCATTTTTTAAAAAAAACTGATTTTTGTTTGTTTTAGATTGTTTTTTATGTTTTTTTTTTATTATTTTTATTTGTATACGAGAGAATAATACAAAAAAATAAATTTAAAAAATAAAAAATATTATTTTAATATATTTTATAAAATAATTATTTTAATATATTTTAAAACTATACCACACAAACACTAACAAGTAAACTGCAAACTTCTGTTACACAAGAAAACAAAACACAGCAGATCCCCCTCCCGTTTTCTTGTCATCTCGCGACAGAAATTGTTCGAGTTCAGTTTCTTTTTTGCTTACCTAGCAAAAGCAAGAAGAAAAAAAGAAAAAAGATAAGGAAGAAGGCTCCCGCTCCAACTATAATGGTCACACGAATTTGTCTTCCTTTCTTTCTTGCCAATTTCTCGGAAGTGTCAACTATGCCAGCATTTCCAGTTACTTTTATCGAAACCCGTGGTGGAAATACTGGGATGACTCCAGATAGCTGATTGTTGGAAAGTATCAGCTCTGTCAAAGTAGCCATTTGAGTAAAACGAACAGGAATCTCACCCGAGAACTTGTTGTTTGAGAGGTCCAAGACTTTCAAACCCATCAGCTGGGAAAGATCGCTTGGAATAGGTCCTTCAAAGAGGTTGCTGCTGAGATTTAAGACAGTCTGCAACCTCATTGGCATCATTGGAATCGTCCCAGTCAGTTGATTTTGTCCAAGTTGTAGTTCAACCAGAGAAGGCATTCTACCAGGGATTGAACCGCTGAGTTTGTTACCTTGCAAGTTCAAATAATCCAGGTTGCCCAAGCCTGTAATTGAAGAAGGTATGGAACCGGTAAGCAAATTCCAGCTGATATTCAGGGTTGATAACCAAGGGGGGATTTGCTTTGGGATCTCACCACTCAATTTGTTTAATTGGAGTTTCATGACTTCAAGTGAATGAAGACCAGCCAATTCTGCTGGTATTGCACCAATCAGGTTATTCTGTGCCAAGTTCAACACCACTAAGCTTTCACAAGAACTCAATTGGGGAGGTATCACACCAGTCAAACTATTGTTTTCCAGCTCCAAATGAGTTAGATTTGTTAGTGCTTCAAATGAAACAGGGATTGAGCCATTCATTCTATTGCTTCCCAATTTTAGAATAACCAAGTTTCGAGATACATTTGCTGGGATTGAACCCTCCAACATGTTATAAGACAAATCCAAAGTCTGCACATTCGGCTGTGACAGAAAGTCCGGTGGTATCAGCCCAGCTAACCTGTTATAACTAAGATCTAAATACGTAAGAAACCTTGTAAGTCCACAAGGAACTCCACCATAGAAATTGTTTTCATTTGCTGCGAAGTGCTGCAGGGTTTGAATATTTGAAAGGCTTGTTGGGATCTCCCCACTTAACTTATTAGAAGACAGAACCAAAACTTCCAAGTAGGTTAGATTTCCAAGTACATCAGGAATAGACCCCGAAAGCTGATTTGCACTAAGATCAATCCTGTGCAAATTCTGATAACTAACTATTTCCGACGGGATGGAACCCTGGAAAGAATTCACTGAAAGCTGTAGCTCTTCCAACATCATGGATTTCCCAAGGTTTATGGGAACATGCCCATTAAACTTATTGGAACTAAGATTCAAGCTTCTGAGTGAACGAAACCCATCTAACTGTAAACTAATATTACCACTCATAGAGTTACAAGACAAATCCAAGGTTTCTAATCCTTCAAAACCATGAAAAGTAGGCAAAGGACCAACTAGAGAGTTATGACTAAAACTCAAAGTCTGCAACTCAGAAATCTGTCCACAAACATTGATGAACTCATCTGGGATTGAGCTCAATCGGTTGTTCGAGAAATCAAGCCACTGCAGAGACTCGATCTTGCAAATAACAGGTATAAAATCAGAAGAGGAGAGACCGATGCCAGATAGGAAAAGATGGGTTACCCGTGTGTTGTCAGGACTGCATCTAACTCCAATCCACGAACATGGGTTTGGCTCCTTAGTAGCATCCCATGGTGAAGTAGTGTTGTTAAGGAGCTTAGAGAGAGTGATCATGGTGATATCTTGGTATTTGGACAGTTGACAAAACACAACGGAACATGAAAGCAAGAAGCAAGATAAAAGCAGCAAGCGAGTGTTATGTGCATGCCAGCTCATTTTTGAAGTGATGGGGAATGTTATGTTGCTTCACTTCCAAACCTACAAAGCAATTTGCAGAAACAACTGTTTGATATGTGAATGTTGTTGATTTTATAGTGATAAACTTTCTTATCGTGTGAACTGGATAATTTCACCTTCTAATTGGGATAATTTTTTTTTATATATAAAAAAATTATACAATATGATTATGACTTTTTTTTTACACCAAAAAATATAGCATATTTCAAGTGTACCAAGCCTAATCACTCGGGGACTTGGTCTTAGACACACTGGGTGAAATTATCACCAAACCAAATTATCAAAAAATACAATATTTAAAGATAAAATTAAAAAAAATTTAATAATCAAACTAAAACGAAAAAACAAAATATTGTTTTTTCACCCTCGTTTCATTTTTTATAAACAACCAAACCGAAACTTTATTTGTAAAATCAAGAACTAATTCAATACTGAAATAGTTTTTTAAAATCTTGAAAACCCAGAAGAAAACCATATGAAATAAACCCTTAAGTCTAATCACCAACAACCACAACAGAAAAAAAGTGAAATTAGAAGGAAAATCGATAACTAAAGCAGAAAAATTCAAGGATAAGAAAGAGTTTGATTCCTCTCGGAGGGCATAGTAAAACATTGAGCCCTCTTAGTTTTTTTTTTTTTTTAATTCAACAGAAAAGGGCATAGTTTGATTTCTCTCTTTGGTAGTGTCCCATGGCCAAGCAGTGTTGTTACGAAGCACAGAGAGAGTGGTCGATCATGGTGAAATTTTGCTCTCAGACAGGGGACAGAACACAATAAAAGACAAGAACAAGCTGCAAGCATTTGCTATTATTGTTGCTTTTAATTCGTTTTCGAGTGAAATATTGAAGAACATCATATTTTCTTGTTAGAAAATACGATGGTTACACCATCACCTTCCTATCAATGCATATCGTTGTATTGTTATTGAAAATCTGAGCAATTCAATCGGAGACAACCTATTATGAGAGAAAAAATAAGTTCGGATCCTTATCTCGAAAATAATTCTTATGGAGTGTTTGAAATTCAATGTTGTGGAATGACTTTCATTTAAGCTTGCCTTGTTGACTGGGAGGAAGCAAGGTGGTCCAATACTCAACGTGTTGTCGTATCATTCTTGGATGCTTATTGTATTTGCATGGAAGCTGTGTTTCGTGATTTTTTTAATATTTATTTACTTGAAGTTATTTATTTTATATTTTTAAATTATTTTGATATGCTAATATAAAAAATAATTTATTTTAAAAATATATATATATATTATTTTCATATATTACTGAGTAAAAGTACTTTAAAAAAAAATCATTATCACACTCTCAAGCATTACTTGAACACTTTCTTTCATAGTACTTTTTTGTTTGATATTGTAGTGTTGTGTGGTTAAAAATATTTTTAAACTGATTATAATTTTAAAAATTATTTGCTTCCATTACTTAAACTTGTTTTTCAATTTAATTTATAATAAAAACTTGGGTTCGAGAAAAGTTATAATTTGTAGCTTTTCTTGAACCTATTTTTTAATTTAAACCATCACTGTAAAAACTATCATAATATCAAACACACATACTTAAATATCTTTTATATTTGAAATAAAACCAAAATATATATAAAAAATTTATCTCAAATCAAAAAATTAAGTTATTAGTTAAAATTCTATAATAAAATTTATGTTATTTTCTAATATATTTTTTCTAAGTGAAAGTTTCCTAATCTCGAAATTTGCATAGGCACACCACTATAATTTTATTAATTTGAACTATTTTAATTTAAAATTTTAAGTTATGATGGTATTTTAAAATATAATTTATATTATTTTTTAATATAAAAAAAATTCTTTCTCACCAAAGAGAATCACTACTTTCCTTCTCAAACATAGGCGCAAAAAGGGTCTGGATACCATCACAGAACCATGCAATAAGCATGGAGACGCACTATGAGGGTGATTTTAGCAGAAGTTGAAATTCATCACAAGGAGTACAAATATTTTTAAAAAAACTATTACAGCTACCGGAGGTTTATATGGTCGTTAACTTCAGGGCTCGTGGGATTAGTCGAGGTGCACGCAAGCTGGCCCGAACACCCATGTTAAACTAAAAAAAATATATATATTTTTAAAGAAACTAAACTTAAGCAATCGAGTTCTTCATGCAGCAACTCTAGATTGACGATATTTTTCCATGAGAATTCACCTTCTAATAATTCTTCTGTTTCCATTATTTTTCGGAGGATTTTGCACTCTTAATTTTCAATGCCTTTTATTTTTAACTCAAGTTGCTGTTTCTTTTCGTTAGCCGGGTGTTTTAACTCAAAGATGCTGTTAGAAAATATAAAAAAAACAGAAGTTACTTCATTCCCAAGTAATATATCCTTCAACCTACTTCAAAGAAAGTGTCTTAGTCTACTTGTTTATTTTTGTATTTTAAAAATATTTTTAATAAATTTATTTTTTTATTTTAAATTAATATTTTTTTGTTGTTTTCAGATAATTTTAATACATTAATATTAAAAATAATTTTTAAAAAATAAAAAAATATATTTTAATGCTTTTTTAAATAAAAAGTATTTTAAAAACCAATCATAATTATACTACTAAACACCCCTAAATGAATAACAAAAAGTAATGCATTTTTTTTTAATCTCGGTCCTCTAAAAAGTAAAACTCTTTTAATAATGGTGTATTCTATTCAAAAGTCTTAAATTCAAAACCGTGCTCAAGAGAAACAAGCACCAAACCACTTGAAACAATTTAATGCACTTTTTATTACTAGTTTTTAACTCTCTTTTTTCCCTTCAAGATCCGTAATATTACGCTTCTCTTAAGCAAGACGTCAAACAATCTTGGAGCAAGCCTAAGAGCTGGAAAGCCATCAATGATCAGGGAAGGAAACTCGATCCTAGACTGGAACTTGGTAGCAAGAAGCTTAATTTCTTGAAAATGGTGTTATAATCTCCATCGATCATCGAACTCTGATGATTGTCATTCGAAACGCATCGAAGAAGATAGAATTCTTCGGTTTGTTTTTCTTTTATGTGTCTGAATTATGTCAGCAAAAACACTTTACTTAATCTTTTACATGACAAGAAAGAAAATTAACATTAGAATAACTGCAGCAGTTGATCTCCCATGGCAATGTCAAACTCACCTTTCACCAAGCTGAAATTAGCCAACCATAGTAATTAGGTGGGTGAGATCTTCATGGGATTTAGTCACCACCGGCAGATCAGAGTCTTTCAAAGCTGAACGGATTTGCCACAACTTTGTGCCAAGTCAAATCACCCCATATCTTCACTTTTCTGCTTTTCTTGCCTCCATTGAAGCACCTAATTGGTGTACAGGATTCCCTGTTTGGTTTTATAAAGACTAGTACTGTAGAACTTCTCTGCACTAATAATTGGTTAATGGAAAAACATAATTTCCACTTTCAATTATTTATCCATTCCATTAGACCAGCTCTCATGATCATCACGCACTTTCCCTTAAAAAATCTCCGAAGTAATGAATCTAAATAAATTTAGGTGGTGTTTAGTTATAGTCTCGGAAGTGACAAACGCATCTGTATTTGTCTCTTCAATAAGCATGTTTTTGTCCATTTTTATATCTGTTGTTTTATCCTAGAAAAGTAACCAAATATAATCTTAGATTTTGGTTCGAATATAATTTCGAATCCGCACGAAATCGGTAGGATAACTTGGAAATAAATAATCCAAACATTTAACCAATTCGAATCTCATAAAAGATTGCTTAAACAATGGAGTCAAAAAAACCAGAAAGAATCATTGGAACCAACAATTTGTTAGAGACTTGGTCAAGCTACCCTATCAGTTCAATCATTTTAAATATAATAAATTTATGGAATTAATATATATTTTTAAATTTTTTAATAATACCATCAATGATCAACCTATTGAACCAATGAAACAACCAGTTAAAAGGATTTTCTAGCAAGGTCTTGTTTGATAACATTGGTAGAAGTATAGACTAACGAAACCCAAAGGAAAAGAAGTCACTTTTCCAAATTCCAAAAGCTTTTCTCAGGTCAGGGCGTCAGGCTGCTTTCACCGTTCAACGTGGGGCTCCACATCAAAGACTAGACTTGGAGGGTTTCATTTTTCCACAGAGAAATTTCTTTGATGGCCATTCCCGTGCTTTCTTTATAATCTACCACCAAATTTCTGGGAAAGACGAAAGGTGAGCCTGTCCAAGGTGTCCAAGTCAAGAAAAGAAAAATTAAGCAATAAAGAAAGAAAGAAAGCAGGAAGGCCTCCTTGGCAAGTTCAAAGAAAAAGAAGAAATCCCACAGCCCTACAAACACACATTACACAAAAGGTGTGATAACACCAATGTGTGCCGGTCCAAGTCTCTTGCCCAAAGAAGAAGCACAAGTTTCTGCTCAAGTCCACAGTCAACTGCCACTCCCAACACGCCTTACATTTGTTTTATCTTTCCCACGAAACACAAAGCAAAGCAAAGCACTTAATTTGAAAAATCTTTTCTACATCCCTCGAGTCTGCCATTTCTTTTTATTCTGTCTCCTCTTCACCTGAAACTGAGCCCAACAAACAAAAATATATACAAAATACTGCACACTTGCACATCCAGAAACGAAATTTCAAGTATAGAAAAAACTAGTTGGATAATTCAGCTAAAATGACAAGGTATGTGCAGCAAAGAACCTCTCTTTTCTTGTCTTTCTTGTTCTTGTTGTTTCCATCAGTGTTCTCTCAACTATCTTCAAACCAGGCCAACACCATGATTAATCTGTCTAAGTTACTTAACCTTTCTGATTCGTTATGGGATGCTACTAAAGACCCATGTTCTTGGAAGGGAGTTAATTGCAGCTCTGGCAACTCGTCAGTAACTAGTCTTTCTCTATCTGTGTTTGGTCTCTCCAACTCTAATTTCTTGCCTGTTGTTTGCAAGATTGAAACTTTACAAGCCCTTGATCTTTCTAACAACCGTTTGAACTCAATTTCAGATGAGTTCATCAATGATTGTGGAAGGATTGATGGGCTAAAGTTGTTGAATTTTAGCAAAAATTTGCTAAGTGGTTCTTTGCCTGCTTTTAATGCTTTTGTTGGGTTAGAATCTTTGGACTTGTCTTTCAATTCTCTGTCTGGCAATGTTAGTCTACAGGTAGATGGATTCCTTGCACTTAAAAGCTTGAATCTTAGTTCCAATAAGTTCACTGGTCCTATTCATGTAAGCCTTAGAAAGTCCTTGATGTTGGAGGAACTTCAGCTCTCTATGAATAGCTTCCAAGGTACGGTCCCTCAAGAAATTGCAAATTATCAGAACTTGAACTTAATTGATCTCAGTGCCAATAATCTTGAGGGGTCGGTTCCTACTAGTATTGGAAATCTCACCAAGTTGAGGATTTTACTTCTGTCTGGCAATAAATTGAGTGGGGAAATCCCGGCAAACATTTCAAATATCACAACCTTGTATCGATTTGCAGCGAATCAGAACAAGTTTGGTGGTACAATTCCCAGTGGAATTACAAGATATCTTAGCTTCTTAGATCTCAGTTACAATAGCTTAAGAGGGCCTATACCGACAGATCTTTTATCAGGGTCGAACTTGCAACTTGTGGATTTGTCTTATAATCTGTTGGAAGGCTCATTACCTGCAAAGGTATCTGAAAGCTTGATCAGGTTGAGATTGGGAAGCAACAGGCTCAATGGGCCAATCCCTCCTTCTTTCGGGACACTTGATAAGTTGACTTACTTGGAACTGGATAACAATAGCTTGACCAATGAGATACCCCTTCAGTTGAGATCTTGCCGTAGTTTGGCACTATTGAATTTGGCACAGAATGACCTTACAGGCCCTGTACCTGCACTGTTGGGTAATCTCGGTAATCTTCAAGTTTTAAAACTTCAGTTCAACAATTTGAGTGGAGATATCCCTTCAGACATCACTCAATTACAGTTGTTGTCGACCTTGAACATCAGCTGGAATTCGCTCACTGGTTCAATACCTTCTTCAATTTCAAACTTGCAACGACTTGCTCACCTGAACTTGCAAGGCAACAATCTTCAGGGTCCAATACCTGCCACTATCAACAGCATGGACTCTCTGTTAGAAGTCCAACTTGGACAAAATCAACTAAGTGGAACTATCCCAATGATGCCGGTGAAATTGCAGATCGCTTTGAATCTCAGCACCAACCTCTTTCAAGGACCTATTCCAGGAACTCTTTCCCGACTGAAGGACCTAGAAGTTTTGGATCTATCAAACAACAATCTCTCAGGTGAGATTCCAGAGTCTCTTACTGAAATGGAATCCCTAAATCAGTTGATACTCTCAAACAATCAGCTTTCTGGGGTCATCCCAGATTTCAGACATTACGTGTCTTTGAATGCAAGTGGAAATTCAAGACTTATAAATAATACAGCAACAAACACTCCCCAAGAATCCCCAAAGAAGAGGAGATCAGTTGTTGTGCCGGTTGTTGTTGCAGTTGTTGCTGCTTTTCTTGCTGTTGGCATTGTCTCGATTATAGTTCTATCATTCTCCAGGCGCTTTCTCAAGGTTAATGATCAGCAGTCACAATCAGGGGAAAATCTTCCATCACCTCAAGTCATCCAAGGCAATCTGTTGACTACAAATGGAATTCACAGATCCAGCATCGATTTCACCAATGCCATGGAAGTAGCTGCTGATCCATTGAACATTGAGTTGAAGACTAGGTTTTCAACATACTATAAAGCCACCATGCCTTCTGGAGCAAACTACTTTGTCAAGAAGCTCAACTGGAGCGACAAGATATTCCAATTGGGTAGCCACAATAAATTCGGACAAGAGCTCGAAGTTTTAGGGAAACTGAGCAATTCTAATGTCATGACTCCTTTGGCCTATGTATTGACCGTCGACAGTGCTTATCTCTTCTACGAATATGCTGAGAAGGGTACGCTTTTTGATGTTCTTCATGGTAAACTGGGAGATACATTAGACTGGGCAAGCCGTTACAGTATAGCAGTTGGAGTTGCTCAAGGCCTTACCTTTCTTCATGGATGCTCCTCTGGTCCGATTCTCCTCCTTGACCTTTCAAGCAGAAACATTTTGCTCAAGTCTCTGAAGGAGCCACTAGTTGGAGACATTGAGCTCCACAAAGTGATTGATCCAACAAAGAGCACGGGCAGCCTTTC
>Ga0307515_10002819_pt1 | contig 36978 bp, 28 predicted proteins | sample 17_EM_MG_FD_194513 | JGI IMG/M metagenome (GOLD analysis project Ga0307515, IMG submission 194513) | Populus trichocarpa ectomycorrhiza microbial communities from riparian zone in the Pacific Northwest, United States - 17_EM | ecosystem: Host-associated > Plants > Roots > Unclassified | place... | reverse complement strand
CCCGTTCGCAAAGCCCCCATATTCTCCAAACCTTCGGTAATTGTAAATACTTTGCTCATTGAGTTATACTTGCAGTGCTGTAAACATAAATAACAATTGATTAAACTTTGTTATTTCAACATAACGCACATGTTGGCGTTTGGTTATAAAAATATGAAAAAAAGTGCGGATGATCGATTTGAAAATTTGAGGATTTGAAAATTTGAAAATGAGGATCGGAAGATGTGCGGATGATTATCCATTTGAAAATAACTCCCATCATTTTCAAATTCTCAAATAACTCATCAGTTAACAATTATCTCATCCACCAATAACCAGGCCTTAGCACCGGCAATATATTCGCCAGGTGGGATAATGCCTTTGTTGGTACCAATTACCCTGACATAGCGGCCGTGCGTTGGTTTAATATCGGCTTTTACCGTGTTGATGCCGTTGGCGGTAAACTCGGTTTGGCGATAAACTTCGGTATAGTTTTTTCCATCTGCCGATACTTCGAACGTAAGCAGTGTTGGCTCCCACATTTTTTGCCAGTGGTATTTTAAAATATTGATACCCAACTGTGATATTTTTTGAACCGAACCCAGATCGACCACGGCATCCAGGTTATTGCCGTTAAAGCCATACCACTGGCCATCATTGTATAATTTGCTGCCAAAAATACCGTTCACCAAACCAAAGGTATTGCCGGGATTATAGGCCACCTGCGGCTGGTTTGCAAGGGTTACGGTTTTACCAATACCTTTGTGAATGGCAAAACTTTTTACGTACACACGCCCGGTTAATTTGCCATTGCCAAACACCGCGGCTTTTATAGTATCCGATTGGGTGATGGTCAAGGCATTGATATACGCTTTACTACCTAAGCCCGGCGTCGATCCATCGGTGGTATAAAATATTTTTCCACCGGGCAAGGTAGTGCTTAAGCTAAGCGACACCTGGTGGTTTGCAGTTTCACTTACATTATCTGTTATCTCATCAAAAGTATTAGCGGCATTAATATTGAGTTTTTTGAACAGTGATTGCTCAAACCGTAACCGCCTCAAAAAGCCATCATAGTCCTTATTTTCCTTAGCCGACCAGGCTACTTCGGCCAAAGCCAGCATCCTGGGGAACAGTTGCCGCTCGGCCCGGGCGGGGCTGGGCAGGTATTCGCTCCAGGCATTGGCTTGCACACCTTTGATGTACCGGGCTTCATCGCCAGATAATTCTTTTGTTAAAGGTTCGTAATTATACACTTTGCTGAGCGGGGTATAGCCGCCGGCTGTTATGGGTTCGCCTGGGTATAACGACTGATAATAGTCCAGGTAAACATATTTTTCGGGCGTCATGATTGCATTGTGATGTTGTTTGGCAGCAGCTATGCCACCTTCCTCTCCAGTCCAACTCATTACGGTAGCACCGGGAGTTAAGCCGCCTTCCAGGATCTCGTCCCACCCAATAATCTGCCTGCCTTTGCTGTTCAGGTATTTTTCCATGCGGCCTATGAAATAGCTTTGCAGTTCGTGTTCGTCTTTTAAATGCTCATCCTTAATGCGTTTCTGGCATTTGGGGCAGGTTTTCCATTTAGTTTTGGGACATTCATCGCCACCTATATGAATATATTTTGAAGGAAAAAGTGGCAATACTTCGTCGAGAACGTTTTGCAAAAAGGTAAAGGTTTCATCGTTACCGGCACAATATACGTCATCAAAAATACCCCAATATGTAGCCGTTTTATACGGGCCGCCGGTGCAACCCAGTTGCGGGTAAGCTGCCAATGCCGCCAGCGCGTGCCCCGGCATTTCAATTTCCGGTATAATGGTGATGTGCCTGTCTGTCGCATATTTTACAATGGCTTTAACCTCCTGCCGGGTGTAATAACCGCCATACCGTTTGCCATCAAAAAGGTGAGGGATATCGCGCTTGTGGCCTATGATGGTTTCATCCCTATAGGCCGAAATGCTTTGTAAAAGCGGGTATTTTTTTATTTCTATGCGCCAGCCCTGGTCGTCGGTAAGGTGCCAGTGAAAGGTATTTATCTTGTACAGGGCCAGCATATCAATCCACTTTTTGATATCATCGGCAGCAAAAAAGTGGCGGCATACATCCAGGAGCATGCCCCGGTACGCAAAGCGTGGATGATCTTGAATGGTGCAGTTCCCGGCGGTTATTTTTCCGTTAGATGAGCGTAATAGCTGAATAAGCGATTGCAGGCCATAAAATACGCCAGCCTCGTCATGACCGGTTATATTAATTTGCTTTGATGTTACCACCAGTTCATAACCTTCATTATCGGCGACTTTAGAGGAATCGATTTTCAGGATGATAGTGCCTTCGCTTTTCAATTTAAGCTGATAGCCGGCAAGAGATTTAAAATATTGATTGAAAAATATAAGGTTACCTGTTTTGATTCCCGGCCCAATAGTTATACCGGTAGCCGCAGAAAAAGTAAATACCCCACTATTTCTTTCAAACTTATCCGGCTGCGGTATAACGCCCTGCTGTTTAATTTGTGCCGATGAATAACCGGCAATTAATATCAGGCCTAAAGTAGTTAACAGAAATTTGCACGAAGGCATCAGCTTTATCATGAATAGGGATTTGCAGAGCCGAATATAGCTGATTATAGGTATCTGCGCACTAAATATGAAAATTACAGGCTGCCAATGGCTTTGCGGTAGTTGTTAATAGCAGTCACAATAGATTTCACTATAGCATCCTGCCCGCCGGGCGAGTTGAGGTAATCCTCTTCTTCGGGGTTGTTAATAAAACCTGTTTCGATAAGTACGGCAGGCATGGCGCTATGGGCCAATACCAGTACACCCTGCTCCTTCACCCCTTCGCTTGGGCGGCCGTCAAAATCAGTAAATTCGGCATTGAGCAAATCCCCGAAGAGGATACTTTGCTTGCGGTATTTTTGAATATAGGCATTCAGGATAATAGCGTTTGATGGGTCGGTTTCATCATAGCTTTCGTAGTTTTGCTTATAGTCTTTTTCCTGAAAAATGGAGGCGTTTTCACGTACGGCTTCCTCCTGCTCTTTAAGCCTGTGGAAACCATAAACCAACAACAACACCCCCTTGCGCTTATGGGCCGAAGCTGCGTTCCCTTCGGGCGACGAGTTGCAGTGGATAGAAACAAACAGGTTGCCATGCGCCTGATTGGCTATGTTTGAGCGTTGATTAAGGGGAATAAACGTATCATCGGTACGGGTCATTAGGCTGGTGATGCCTTTCATGCCGGTATCAATATAAAGTTTCAGTTTTTTGGCGATGGCCAGGGTAACATTTTTTTCAACCGAGTATGAGCCGCGGGCGCCGGGGTCTTTCCCGCCATGGCCGGCGTCAATAATTACCGTTTTAAAGCGGAAGCCGGAGGTAGCCGAAATGGTATCCCTTTGCTGGGCACCGGAGCTAAAACAACAGCACAGGCATAGTCCTAAACCGATGATTACTACTGAAAAAAGCTTTTTAAAACCCCTCATTTTTTTACCGCCTTTTTACTGCATTTGGGACACAAGCCGGTTGCGTATAATGTAAAGCCCTGTGGTTCAAAACCGGGGGGCAGGGTTATGGCCGGCAGGTGCAAATCATCAAGGCAGTATACGTTTTTGCATTGGGTGCAATTGAAATGCAGATGCTCGTCATGGTGATGGCCTTCATTGCAGCTGGATGAGCATAGCGCGTAGTTGGCTGTGCCGTTTAAATCAAACACCTTGTGGATAATGCCTTTTTCTTCAAAAGCATTCAGGATGCGGTATAGGGTAACGCGGTCAATATCATTCATAACACTCTCCAGATCAGGCTGCGAGGTGGCTGCGCTGCGTGCCGACATCATGGACAGTACCCGGAGCCGTGGGGCAGTTTTTTTTAAATGGTGCCTGTTCAGCAGGTCCTCGAAGTGAAAGTTGTTACGGGCTGGTTCCATTTAAGTTTTACCGGGGGTGTATACGTGCAAATATATACAACGTTGCATTAAGGATGAAATTATACCCGCCTCCCTGTTATGCATGTGTTTGCCCAAAACTACCTTTCAATATTTATCGCGCCTCAAACATCCGGCTTGGTAACCGGAAATTCCAAAATAATCTCGGTCCCCTGAGTTAGTTTACTTTTTACATTTATACTGCCACCTAAGGCCTCAACCTGGGTTTTAACCATAAAAAGCCCCACACCCTTGCCTTCCATGGTTGTATCAAAACGTTTGTACAAGCCAAACAGGTTAGCAGCGTTCTTGTCAAGATCAATGCCTTTGCCATTATCTTTAAAAGTAAGCCTTATTTTATCATTTTGCCGATGGCTTTCAATATGAATAAGCGGTGCGGTACCTGCCCGGCGATATTTGATACTGTTTGAAATAATATTATAAAAAATACTGTAAAGAAAGCCCCGTACAGTAAACATGGCATCTATTTCATCAAACGCGCATTCAAAAGAGGCATTTTCGCCGGTGATGATATATTGCATATCGGCTTTAACATCATTCACGAGGTCATTAAAAACCACCAGGTCTTTTTGCTCATTTACCACCTTGCGGGTTTGCAAAATATGGTTCAGATCCTTAATAACTGTATCAATGTCTTTTGCCGATTGCCCGGCTTTTTCAAGCACCTCGTGCATTTCGCTCAACGTTTCATCTTTTTGGTCGATGAGGTACGATAGGCCAATTATATTGGCTACGGGTGCCCGCAGGTTATGCGATATGATATAGGTAAACTGCTCCAGGTCTTTATTTTGCCGAATCAAATCGGCCGTTATCTTTTCGCGTTCAAGCCCGGCAATTTTATGCCCGGTAATGTTTTTGTTGGCCACCACAAAACCACAAGGGGTATGCTCGCTGTTTTTTACAACAAACCATTGTATGTGATACCATTCTACACTGCCATCTTTTTTTGGATAACTTAATTCATATTCAGCGCTTCCGTCCCTGACTACTTTATCCAGCATTTCTTCCATAAAGCCCATTCTTTCTGCCGGGAAATAATTCTTCATGGCCAGGCCCGTCTTCAGCGTTTTGTTAGCGCGTCCTTCAGAATATATTTGCGCCTGTGTGTTAAAAGAGATGATATTCAGCTCATCATCAAACAGCACGTAAGCTATATCTGTGTTATCAAAAATAGCGCGCAGGTTTGCCTCTGATTTTTGCAGCGCTTCCTGATCCTGTTTACTTTGGGTAATATCTGTTACCATGGCAAGGGCTCCCCTGTACCTCCCCGTTTTATCAAAAATTGGGTTGGCCGATATATTTGCCCAAACATCCTCGCCGTTCTTTTTTACATACCTGATATTTAAATTTTCTTTGGCCCCGTTCCTGCGCCTTTCCATACATGCAATGGCGTAGGCCTTACCTTCTTCATCCATAAAATCGTAAAGCTCTTTTCCCAGCATTTCTTCTGCGGAGTAGCCCAAAATTTCGCCTATTTTGATGTTTACAAAATTGGTCTTTTCGTTTTCATCAATTGTCCAGATGCCTTCCTGCGCCGTTTCAACAATTTGCCGGTACAGTTCCTCGCTTAACCTAAGGGTTTCCTTTTCGGCTTTGCCCGATGTAATATCCCTGATAATCCCTTCGGCCTTTGCCAAATGCCCGGTATAATCCATTATGGGGATCGTTTTTTTCTCTACCCAGCGTATCGTTCCGTCTTTGTGGATAATACGGAACTGGTTACTAACCCGCTCGCCCCGCTCTAAGCTTCTATGCTCGTTAACAGCAATATCTTTATCCTCCGGGTGAATCATATCAAACAATAACCAGCTGCCTGTAATAAAATCCTCAGGTTTATAACCACATAGCTTTTCGCACCCCTCCGACATTTGCAATACCTGCATGCTTACCATATCCACAGCAAAGAAAACTTCGTCCATGGCATTAAAAAATGCCATCAAATTATCATGGGTACCTTCCTGTGTTTGCATATTTACGGCTATAGGTTTATTTGGTAACATGAAAGTACCAAGTTTGATTTAAAAAAAAACAAAGCATATAGCACGGGGCTGCTAAAAATGCCATTCTCCAGTTAGTTAATGTTAAACCGCGCTGCTTGTGCTTAAAAAACTCCCGAGGCTATTAAAGACAAGTTGCATGTTATTTAATAACACCACGGTTTGTTAGCCATAATAGCGAATGTAATATACGCAATTGCAAAACTTATATAATAGCTATTTTAAAATAGATAACTATCGCGACGAAGGGAAAACAATCCACATAAACAATTGATTATAAACACAATAAACACCCGCAACAGCGCAATTATTTTTTTTATTGCTAAAAAACAAATTTTAGTTAACAATTTGGCAATCAAGATAATATTGAATTACTAACTGCAACAGGTTATTTGGGTGCTTTAAAAATTAAATAACAGCCAAGCAACCCAAATAAAACATTAGGCAACATGACAACTATTGCCGGAGGAAAGCCCCCTTTGATTGAAAATGTGATGGCAAATTTTTCGACTATAATATAGGCAAAACAAAGCAAAATGCCCGCTCCCAACGGGAGGCCCACACCGCCACGCACCTTGCGCGAGGATAAGGCCACACCCAAAACCGTTAAAACATAAGCAGATAAAGGATACACAAAACGATGGTACATTTCGTAATACAAGTTGTTTAAAACTTCTGGGCGGCGTAATTTCTCTTTGCCGATGTTTTTATTGAGCTCCTGTAATGACATCGCGCTATATACATTATCATACAAAATAAAATCGGTCGGGTGCATGTCAAGGATGGTATCTTTTGGGGTATTGCTGCTTATAAATTGCTCGCGCAGGCCATTCACATATTTAACCGAGTAGTTTTTTAGTGACCATACCCCTTTTACCGAATCATAGGCAGCTGTTTGTGCCACGAGTTTCTGAAGCAAAGTATCACCGTTAAATTTTTCCATAATAAACAGGTCGCCGGTGTGTTTGGCTTCGTTATAACTTTGCATGTACACAAAAGTGTGTTTATCTATCTGCATATGTACGCCACTTTTGGCCGGGTCGTTATCCGTCATTCCGTTGGCATTTTCAAAATTGTTTTTTAAGCGGTTGGTATAGGGTATCAGGTATACATTGGCGAAAAACGAAATGATAAATATAATGGTAGCGGCCATAAAATAAGGTCGCAAAAAGCGGTTAAAGCTCACCTTGCCGCTCAAGATGGGCACTATTTCTGTTTGGTTGGCCATTTTTGCAGTAAAGAATATAACGGCCAGGAAATTAATTAACGGTGATAATAGATTCAGGTAATAAGGGATAAACCCGGCATAATAATGGAATACGATATCATGAAGCGACGCATGTTTGGCCGTGAAATTATCCAGCTTCTCTGATACATCAAAAACAACGGATATCACCATGAAAATGCCCAGGGTAAATAAAAAAGTACCCAGGTATTTGCCGACAATAAACTTGTCGATAATTTTCAACTGCCGGCCCATAAATGCCATCCCTTAGCTCAATAGCGTTATGGTGCCAGAGCGGATATTGCAAATGGGGTAATGATGATATGCCATTAGTTAAATTGCTGATAAAGGTATTGCCCCTATTAACGCAATTTTTAGTTTGATAATATAAGGTTTAGGAAATTTGATTATAAAGGGGCAATAAACCACAAATCCGTGATTATAATTTGAGCTTTATATTGAAAGGAAGTACCCCGGCATTTCAATTAAAGGCACGCTCTATTTCATCTCCCTTAAAAACGCCGCCGCGTCATCGCCCGGTTTGTAATCCAAACTGGCAAGCCTGGCCATATACAATTGGCGAACATCGGCCCATTTGTAATATGGGAAACCTGCTTTTAAACTGGTAATATGCGCCTCTTTTTCGTTCAGCAGAATTTTGACCAGGTAATTTGCCGATCCTTTAAAAGGCTATCTTTTTCCTGTCGCCTGGTAAACTACGCGCCCCCCAACCATTGTCATATTCACTTTGATATTACGTATTTTATCAGGATTGATGGTTGTTGGGTCGGCATCCAGCACCACCATATCGGCAAACCGGCCCGGAAGTAATGATCCTTTTTTGTTTTCTTCAAAAGTAGTATAAGCACCTCCATAGGTGTAGGCTTTAATGGCATCCTCGGCATCAATGCATTGGTTGGCGCCAATTACAATGCCCTCTTTTGTTTTGCGGGTAACAGCGCTGCCCAGCCGCAGCATAGCCGGGTAAGCAGATATTGGCGCATCCGAATGCAAGGCATACACAATACCCATATCCTGGGCTGTTTTGGTAGGGTGCAGCATTTTAAGCCTTTCGGGGCCGTAAACCAGCATCTTCTCGCCCAGTTCATACATGTAGCAGTGAAAAACCGGGATAATACCATCGTTCTTAATATGGTCAAGTATATTTTGGTTGGTGATGCTGCAATGCTCAATACGATGGCGGGCATCGGTACGCGGGTGCAATTTCTGAGCCTTTTCAATGGCTGCTATCACCATGTCAATTTCGCGGTCGCCGTTGGAGTGGCAGGCTATCTGCCAGCCAAAGCTGTGAATTTTCAAGAACAGGCTATCAAGCGCGGCCTGGCTGCGGGCCGGCGGGATACCGTAGTAATCCTTTTTGCCGGTAAGCGGGTTAATCATGTCATACGGTTCATACAACCAGCAGGTTTTGCCGCTTAAAGAGTTCCCTTGTATCACCTTGATGGTGTTGATGCGTAAATAATCGGAATGCAGCTGCGGTATTTTACCATTCAAAACCTGGTCAAGGTAATCAACCCCGATGATGAGGTTAAAACGCATCGGGAATTTTTCGGCCACCAGTTTGTTGTAGGTAACCACTTTTTCGGGGGTTGTCCAGGCATCCCCTATACTGGTTACGCCGCTGGCCAGCACCTGGTTAAAGTAAAGACGGTAACCTGCCATTTCCTGCGCCGGCGTAGGCTTAGGCGGATAGGTGATATTTTTTGCCCGGCGGAGGTAGCCCGCGGCTAGCTCTTTACAAATACCATCGGGTTTATTGGTGCCTGGGTAGCGCTCAAACAGGCCGCCTGCCGGGTCTTTAGTGGCTTCATTAATACCAGCATGGTCCACCAGGTATGAATTAGCTGCCGACATGTGGCCGCTTACATGGCTTATTAAAATGGGGTGCATGCTACTGGCCTTATCCAGGCTATCGCGAATGGGCTGCCCGCCAAGCTTGGTTTCGTTATAGCCAACGCCCCGTATCAGCATCCCCTTTGGGGTAATGGCAGCCTTGCGTTTAAGCAGGGCGATGAGATTTTTCATCGAACTTACCGTATCCAGCCTGAGCACTGCGTAAGGTTCCTTAAATTCATATACAGGTGCCGGGTGCTGGTGCACATCATTAAAGCCAGGCATTACAGTTTTACCATGTAAAGCAATAACGCGGGTAGCCTTGCCTATATATTTAGATACGTGTTTATCGGTGCCTGCAGCCAGTATTTTCCCATTTTTTATGGCGATAGATTGGGCACGGTCGCCCTTATGTTTAAGGGTGATAATATTGCCGCCGGTAAGCACAAGTTCGGCCTGTTGGGCATGCAGGGTATACGACAAAAATAAAAAAGAAAATACGATAAGCTTTTTCATAATGGGTGTGAAAATGCTTATCGTATGTTACAGCCGTGTTGGGTAATTATTAACTTATTGGTGTGGGGTGCCCCGTCATCAGATTAAGTTTGTTTAACAATTAACAGACACATTATCATTTTAAAAACAGATGGCTTCCGAGCATGTTGTCGGCAAGACCAGGTTTAGGCGTATAGGAAATGAAGCCATTAAAAAAATATTTTTTATTGCCATAACTGCACTTGAAATTCCATTGCAAGTTGGAGCTGAAAGCTTCCAGTTCCAGTTCATTACTGTTCAGCTTTATTATTTTATTCGATTTACGCCAGCTTGCAGTTGCACTGTCCCTAACTTCTATCCAGCCATTAAGAACCCGATATTCAAATACACTTAAATTATGTGCAGAGACAGGGCTGTTTAAATTACCGATAATGGGAGTTCCGTTTACACACGCCCTAACATTTTCATCTCCGATAGATCCTCCTCCATCAAAATTACTCATTGCCAAAATTGCAATACCTTTTTTAAAATCGTATGAAAGACTGCCATATTTAATGTAATTGAGGGACCACGATCCGCAAACTACCGAGCCATTGGCAAACCTAAATTCATAATACGGCCCTTTAATAGTGCAGCCATTGCCAATAACATTACAGCTCTGCTGGCCTGTTTCGGGGTCATAAAAATAATACTGGTAAGCCGTCCAAACCTTGGCTTTTAACAGGGCAACAGAATCAATGGTGGGTTTAAGAACGGCGCTGACTGTTTTTGTACTACTTATCTTGAAATTGTCATAATTATAAATCACGTCAAAGCTAAAATTCTTTTCGGCCGTTAATTGACTCACCGACTCGGCAGTAATTTGCAACCCGGTATTTATTGACGATGTGATTTTTATTGTTGGATCTGAAATATTTTTAATGGTTATATAATCGGGCGTTACTGCCTTGCTTTCCACAACACCGGTTGTAGGAATTACCTTATTATAAGCCGGCAATTTTGACGATATTCTAAAAAAAGACCCTATACCATCAGTGTGCGTTTTCAACTTATTCCAGGCAGTTTCTAATTGGCCATCTATAGCAACAACAGATTTTATGATAACGGAGGAACTGTTGATATCAGAAATTTGCAAACTACGATAGCTCCCTGTAAGTTGAAGCGTGTTAGGTTTCTTATCAAAAAGGCTTATCGGACTTGTGGCATATGTCTTAAGCGATTGAATGTTTACATGATGATCGGGTAGACTAAGCGACTTCCCTTTAATTTCATCTATTTTATCGAGCAGATATTTGTAAGATGCCTGATTTTTAAACCTATTGTGCAGATAAATTAAAGTTAATCCTACAGCAACGCCTGTCCCAATGATCACAGCGGCAGTAGCTAAAGGGCTTAAAGTTAAAAGATAACCACTAATAGCGGGGGCTTCTGTGGCAACGATGAGTGACACTGATAGTGTAAGAGTTAGTCTACCAAGAAGATCAGCCGCAACATCCTCAAATGTAATCTTGCCATTAACGTGTAACCCACTTGCATTTACTTTGAGTTTAGTCAGTAAAGAAACGTCAGGTATGATGTTTTTTAAATAATATGCAGTTTTTAGTTTATCAGTTGCTGATAGACTTGCCCATTGAGTTTTAAATGCTGCCTCATAATCTGTTACAAAATTCATTTCCCCAGGTTCAATTTTTGTAGCAACAGCACTTGTATCGGCGTTTAATGATTTAAAGTTATTTACATAGCTATCAATTACAGCTATAAAACTTTTTGCAGCTAACTCAGGATCGGTTATCGGAGTGTAGTTATCAACTATTGCCTTAGTGGCATACGGCTGATCGCCAAGTTTAAAACTAACATCATAGCTTCCAGACGAAATTACAGGCAACAGTAGCGACAGCTGCTTGCCACCTGTTTTATATAATACAACCGTAGATGTACCTATTTTTGCCATTATCGTATCCTTAGTTATCGATTCGGGCGTGTTATAAGTAATTATTTTACCCGGCCCGCCATGTGCCGAGGTATCGGGAATAAGTGTAACCGGATTTTTAGGAACTATCACCACCGGTGGCGGCGTTACCACAACCGGCGTGGCTGGTTTATTTTCTTTTTTACACGAGCCGGCAATAACTATTGTTATTGCCAAAATGAACAGTATGTTCCGTTTCATATTGTGATTGGTTTATGGCAACAAAATAAGTTCAATTTATGACCATGTAAATACCCACTTCCAAGTAATTTTCAGATTATTGACACTGCCTGCCACTAAGGGCCAAAGCAAATCAATAACCGCCTAATACTATAGCTTGTCTGGTCTTTGGCGAGGCAATAGTAAATGCCGGCTTGATCATAGTTTTATCATAAAACCGTTTTATTTGGTGCGAAGATCGCCTGAAGTCTAAGAAAAAATAAGCAATTCACTTTGCAGTTGAATCTTGGCTCGAAAAGCCTCTCAACTTAATGGCTATCTGGCATAGGCCCTATGGAGATAGTAAAAACAGCTATTTCACCTCCTTTAAAAACGCTGCCGCGTCATCGCCCAATTTATAATTAAGCTTGACAAGCCTGGCCATATACAATTGGCGAACATCGGCCCATTTGTAGTACGGAAACCCGGTTTTTAACCCGGTAATATGCGCCTCTTTTTCGTTCAGCAGGATCTTTACCAAGTAATTTGCCGATCCGTTCTTTTTATAAAACACCCACTGGATATTTGAGCTTAAAGGCGCCACGTTTGAGGCCTGCCAGGCGGCATCAAATTGGTTGATATTTGGCGACACCTTGTCGGCTCCCACAATGCCCAGCAGCGCGGCAAATGGCGAAATGGTTTCGGCATGGGCAAAGCGGAGGTTGGCGTTGGTTACCCCGGTTTTTATGAAATCGTCGCTGGTGGTTATAAAATTGGCCAATAAAGGCGCTGCTATAATTACCTGTATGCCATTGGGTTTTACACCAGGGCCTTTCACCAAAAAATCTTCAACGGCATCGGTGCGGCCTAAAGCCTTTAGCTCGTCGCAGGTAAAAAAGCTTGTAAAATCGAGATCCTTTGGATCGATGCTTTTTTGGCTGATCTCCTCCTTCAACGAATATACGATGGTAGCAAAACCCCAGATATCGCTTACTATTTTATCTGCCCATTTTTTATCCTGTGTTTTTAGAAAGTCCGGCTTAAAAAGTTTTGAGGTGATGTTTTTGTTAATCTCGTCAATGTGTTCGGCTTTGGCAATAATGGTTTTGTACTTTTCCCAATCGTCCCCGTCTTTATAAGCTGTGTAAGCCGGCGATTCATCATAAAAACGCAGGTTTAAATCATCATTAGCCTCGGCTATTTGCGCCGAATCTTTAAAGCCGGCCTTTAGCCCTGATAAAAAGGCATCGGCACTTTGTTTGGTGCGTACTTCTTTGGTGATGGTAACATTCAATTTGGGGTGGCTGTCAAATACGTTGCTGTAGTTTCGATACATTCTGTCGCCTATCTCCTTCAACTCAGCACGGCCTTCGGCTGATATGGATTTGGTGCTGCCTTTCTCTACCTTTTGCAGGTTGAGTACCATTTGCTTAAGCTGCCGACCTTTTTCGGTGAGCATGCCCGCGCTATCGGCCTTTAACAAAATAGTGTATATGGCGGTGGTATTTACATCCTTAGTTAAATGCCTTGCACCGTGCCTGCCTACATGGTTAATAAACACCGGCTGGTAACCCTTAGGCACCGGCGTATATTTTGCCAATGGTGCTTTGTACAAAGTTTTAGTACCTAAAAAAGCAGTACCACAATCCTGGGCATGGACGTTTAAAGCAGATGCTGTTAGGAACAGGAGGTATAAGAGGGCTTTTTTCATGGGTTGAAATTAATAAACCCTCCCTAAAAGGGAGGGCTCAGAAATACTAATTAAAAGTCTCCCCTACCGGGGGAGATTTAGAGGGGGCTTTGAGCTTTTTATTAATGCTGGTTACCGCTAAAATCATTTTGATAGGCACCTGCATCTTTACCCGGCGGCGTAATATCCGTTCCGTAAGTACCTGTTGCAGTTACCGCGTGCATGGGGGTAAAATCAGTTTTGCCGGCGTTAAGACCTTTCGACGTCGATTTTAACCTGAAGTTTGATGTACCAACCATCACAGCAGCGGGTGTTTGCAATGATACAGTCATTGGGCCGGGGTTAGCGGTATAATCAAATGCGGTTAAATCATAACCATAAAATGCAGGGTCATTATCTTTTGGCGTGGTTGAATGTATATCGGCCGACTGGAAAGTTGATACGCCATCTGCCGCGTTAAACAAATCCACAATCTTTTGGGTTGAGCCGTAGTAGTATTGGTTATTGTACTTTATGTTGGTTAAATCAGCATCGCTGGTTAAGCGTAAACCAAAACGGCAGTTGGCAATAATATTATTGTAAACTGTACCACGGGCTGCCTTTTCAAAATTGATAGAGCCGCCACGGCCTGATTTTGTTTGCCTGAAACCGCAGTTAACCATGGTATTATTATACATGTTAACATTGGTTTGCGTGCCCGAGCTACCTGCATCAGATGCTTTTAGCGCATTGGTTGCCGCGCCTATCATGAAGTTATAGGCCAGATCGCCAACGGTACCGCTTTTCATGTTAAAGAACTCGCCACCCGATTGGCCGCAAAGCTCGAAGGTATTACGCATAACACTAATCTTGCCGCCCGATACCCGGATGGCATCGTCCTTGGCGCCAAATATCCACGAATCTTCTAAAATGAAGTTCCTGTTAATGTTTTGAAAAAAGATGATATACCTTGGGTCGCCACTGGCGTAAATACCGCTTTCGTTACCGCTTGCCGGGCCGCCGGCAAATTCAAGGTGCGTCCATTTAATAATCAAATCACCACCGGGTGTAGTACTTTTTGACGAAGGATCGGGCCAGCAAACTATACCTCCCCAATATCCTTTAAAAACGTTGCTGTAGTTTTGGGCAGCTGCTTCAGTATGGTAAGTATCTGCATTTTGCACAGTAATGTAGTTGGGTTTTTCCTTTGTGCCCAGGCTGATAAAAGTGCCGTGCATAATAATCTCCGGCGCTGTTTGGTAGGTTTTGCCATCACCAATAGCTATCAGCTTTACACCGGCTTCCATTTGCAGGGTATCGCCCTCGTTTACGGTGATATCTGTTTTAAAATAATAGGTTTTGCCGCTAAGCATGGTGCCTTTAACAGCGCCCTTAAGGGTATCGGAAGTAATACCGTTACTTACCTGGTGCAATGGCGGCGAAATAATTGCCAGTTCGGCTTTATGACATGCGCTTAAGGCCAATGAGGCAAGGCATGCAAAAAATATTTTGTTTAAGCTTTTCATCTTTAATATCATTATAATTTATACCGTAAACCAAGTATGTAATATTGCTTGTACAGGTCTTTACGTACAGCTGTGTTCTCGCCCGCTTTTTGCAGTTCAACATTTACCGCGTCTGTTGGGTAAGGCCTTCTTATCTCCAGTTCGTAAGGTGTATTTAACAGGTTGGTTGCCTTAACATACAGGTACAGGTTGCCAAACAAACGTTTATCGGCCGATAGATCAAGCGTGGTGAAACCTTTTTGCCAGATATCATTATCCAGGTAAGGCGAAACTGTGTTTAACCTTGCACCGGTATATACAAATGATAGCTGCGCATTTAACCCGTTTTTGATGCTTCTGTACAATAACGACAGGTTGCCGATATTTTTAGACTGACCTTGTAACGAGCGGGTTTGCTGTACCGTGCGATGCGTTACCTGGCCCTGGTCGTTACGGTAATCCTCTTCTTTATCGGTAGTTATTTTTGAATTGGTGTAGGTATAGTTGGCACGGATACCAAAGCTTCTGAAATATTTGGTATAATCAACCTCAAAACCATAGTTATGGGCATTGCCAAAGTTCTCGGGCTTCAATACGTAGCTTGTTTGGTTTTTTTCAATAGCATATTCAACCGGGTTGTTTATCGATTTGTAAAACACCCCAACCAACAACTGGTCAAGCGCCTTCGGGAAAAGCTCATACCGTAAATCGAAGTTCTCGGCGGTGATGCGTTTCAGGTTTGGATTGCCTAACTCATCATACAATGCATCCGGGTCGCCGGCGGTATGCGGCACCAGCTCATAAAAGTTTGGGCGGCTGATGGCTGAGTAGTATGACAACCGCAGATCCTGTTTATCATTAAACTGGTATTTAAAGTTCAGGCTTGGTAAAAAGTCATAATATTTAATTGTACCTGTCTTGCCTTCAACCGACACATCGGCCTGGGTATTCCATGCCTGGCTGGTATGTTCATACCTTAAGCCGGCAATAGTTAATAATTTACCGGCAGTAAATTTAACCTGGCCATACCCGGCGCCAACTTTTTCGGTAAAATCATAGTTAAGCGCATTGGTAGGCGTACCCTGGGTATTGAAAAGATCGAACGTGTTTAAATCAACATTGCCGTTAAATGTTTGGGCGGTATTGGCGGCACCCGGCCTCAGGTCATATTCGTCAAAACTGCTGTGCCTGGTTTTATCGCGGTACATACCACCGGCGCTCAGCTCAACTTTAGTATCAAACAAGGTTGGCGTATAAATAAAGTTTAGGAAACCCGTTTTATCTTCATCAGAGTTTTTAGCAAATGTGCGGCTTTGTGCCTTATTGGCGTCAAAAGTGAATGGCGCCTGCACTATACTGCCGTCCGACTGAATATTTCGACCCGTGTTCAGGTTAAGTTCGGCCCTGTCGGGCTCATTAGCGGTAGCTTTTGAGTAAACAGCCGTCCAGTTGATGCTGAAATTATCGTTCAGCCTATGATCTCCATGTAAATTGCCGTTTCTGATGGTTTGTACCGTCCTGTCGCTGCGGTAGGTTTGGCCTACCCGGCCGGTACCTATACCTGCGCGGCCAAGTTCTAAACTGGTATCCGAGCTAAACCTGTAGGTGTTTTGTGCAAGGTTGATGTAATCCAGGTCGAGCGTGATTTTATTGGCATTGTTAATACGGTAATCAAACTTGGTAATAACACCGGTACGCTGTTGTTGAATATTATAGTTACGTTTTTCAATATCGGTAACCAGCGGTTGGTTGTTTGCGGGGTTAACCTCGGTGCTAAAAAATGTACCGTTGGTTTGCCTATAGGTATTTTGGTAGCTTAATGATACCAGTGCACCAAACTTTTTATTGCCGCTACGGCCGCCTATGCTTAAACCCGCTATAGTAGCCAAAGGCACTTTGTTTTCGCTGTAGTGAAAGGGGGCGGTTGTAAAATCGGCACCAGTAGCTATACGGCCATCGGCACGTGGCGAGGTTTGTAAACTACCACTACGGTCAAACTTGGTAAACCCTTTGTTAAAAAAGTTGGCCGCCAAACCAGTACCTAAGTTGGCACGAACGGTGAAATCATCCGGTGCATCTTTTAATACCAGGTTTATGGCACCGCCAATAGCATCGCCTTCCATATTGGCCGTAAGCGATTTGGAAACCTCTAAACGGTCAACAATATCTGCCGGAAAAATATCAAGCGGCACATAACGGTTTTTATTGTCGGGACTGGGAATTTTAACGCCATTTACAAGCGTATACTGGTAACGCGCATCCATACCACGTATAATGGCGTATTGTGCCTCGCCATTGGTGCTGCGGTCAACAGATACACCCGATACGCGCTGGGTAACATTGGCTATGGTAATATCGGGCGATGCTTCGATAGTTCGTGCCGATACCACGTTTAACAAAGCCGGTGACCGGCGCTGGGCATTGGTGGCCGATTGATCGGTAGCTTTATCGGCCCGGCCGGATATGGCTACTTCGTTTAGGGCGTGCTCCTTTGTTTTTAAGGATAATTTGACGTTGGCGATGGCGCCATCCTGTACGGTTACAACGGTTTCATCCTCTTCAAAGGAAATGTAATTGGCCTCAACCTCGTACTTGCCGGCGGGTACATTTTTAAATACGAAGCTGCCATCAAGACCAACACCGGTTGATGCTTTGAAGCTTTTATCTTTGCTTGTTAATTTAACGGTAGCGCCAATCAGGGGTTCGCCTGTTTTTCTATCGGTAACGGTTCCTTTAATTGTACCACTGGCAAAAACAAAACTGCTGATGACAAACTGGAAAATAATTAACAGGGGTAGGAGTTTCTTCATTATCATGGGGATTAAAAATCCCTGCAAAGAAACCCCGGCGGTTTAATGATTAAATAAACAAAACGTTAACATATTGTTAAGCAAGGTTAAAAAACCAACAATAAATAACTTTTTACGTAACAAACCTGTTTCAATGACATAAACTACAAAGTTGCTACAGAATTGTTTACTATTAAACCTGCTCCTGTTTTGTGCACAAATCGATCTGCAAATGATAATTAAATTGCTTATTTATGAGGTATAAACATCCTCCCTGCCCGACAATACCAGTTCGTCTATCCCGCTGATCACCTCCCGTATTTTATCATCAAACCTGAGTACTGCGGTTTCAAGAAGGTTATAGTATTCGCGGGGTGCATTAAAATCCTCTGATTTGATGAGCTCAATCATCCCCATTATTGTGGTAAGCGGCGCCCTGAACTCGTGTGCTTGCAAATGGGCTATTTTTAATAGTGAGCGGTTTTGGTCAATGATCCTTATTTCCTTAACCTTACGGTCGCTTACATCGCGGATGATGTAGGATATGCCTATAATTTCGTTGGCTGCATCCCTGGCTGTTTCAAACGACGCCTCCCAATATATCACGCCGTGCTGCCCGTAGTCGGTTGTACCTTCTTCAAAAACATTTTGCCCGGCCAGTGAGGTTTTAAAGCCCTCAATAAACCTGGTTACAAAATCGGGGGCTATGAATTTTATAAACATGGCGCCTTTTACCAGGTGCTCCCGGTGCATTTTTTCAATAAAGTTGTAGGCTACTTTATTAAAATCCACAACTTCGGCATTTTTATTCAACAGGATATGAAAGTTTGGTGCACTTTCAAAAAAAGACCGCTGCGATATTTCTGCACTTCTTAAAATTTTCCTTTGGGCCTCAAATTCCAGCTTGCTTTTATTCAGCATCTCAACGGCTATCCGCAGCTCCATTAAATTCATTGCTTGTTTGGATAACATTTGCAGCATCAGTATTTGCTGTTTGGTAAGGTTAAAGGGTTGCAAGTGCACTACACACAAGCTGCCTATCCTTTGTCCATGGCTGGTTATCAGCGGTGCGCCGGCGTAAAACCTGATGCCGGGTTGCCCGGTTACAAGGGGGTTATCGGCAAAGCGCAGGTCGGTAGTTGCATCCGGCACCACCATTACCTCATCGCTTTGAATGGTGTGGGTACAAAATGAAATCCCGCGCGGCATTTGGGGGATATCAATCCCATTACGAATTTTAAGCCATTGGGTATCCCTATCCAACAGGGTAAGCAGTGCAATGGGTGCATCACAGGTTTCGGATGCCATTTGTAAAAGTACCTGGAACTCTTCATCTGTCTCCAGGTCCAGGTTCTTAAAACGCTCAACAGCTTTTAAACGAATTTCATCATCAATCATAGCACCGTGTAAATTTGTTTAATCCCTAACGTTATACCAATTAGTACCGTACCACGACGAGCAATTGCTAATAATACGAATTTTCGCCGAAAATAGTTGGTTAATTCCGCTTGCGCCTCCCATTTGTTTTAACAGCCAAACTGGCCAACAGCGCATGTATCAATAATTTTACAGGCAATTGTATTTACCCATCAGTCAAATTAAAAACTTGCATTGCAATAATAAACAACCTAACTTCGTATTTATATTAACCATGAGCATACAAAAGCACTTTTACTTTTCCCTGGGGCTTACCTCCATGAGCGATGCATCATCGTTTAGGGATGCTGTGCTGGCCAAAGCTGTGCTGGCCCAATACTAACTTCGTTCCCCCCTCTTCTTTTTTAATACTGCCCAAGCCGATTTACTGCCATACGGGTTATTCGCGCTATAAGCATATTTTAAACATCCGAAACTATCCTGGTACTTTAAACGTTTTATTATCAACCAATTAAAACAACATGCCTGTATATCATTCATCAGGAGCAATTCCGCCTAAAAGGCATACGCAGTTCCGTAAGCCCGATGGTACCTTATACGCCGAGGAGCTGGTATCTACCGAAGGTTTTTCAAGCCTTTACTCGTTGGTTTACCACGCCTACCCACCCACTATTGTTAAAACCCTGGGCGAGCCATACAGCGTTGAACCCAAAATAGCCCGCGAAAAACACCTGAAGCATACAAGTCTTATTGGCTTTAATGTACAGCCCGAAGACGACTACCTGCAAAGCCGTAAACCGGTGCTGGTAAACAGCGATTTGCACATTTCACTGGCCGCGCCACGCCAAAGCATGACCGATTATTTTTACAAAAACAGCCAGGCCGACGAAGTGGTGTTTATTCATGAAGGTACCGGCACTTTAAAAACCGGGTTCGGCAATATTAAATTCGGCTATGGCGATTATTTGGTAATACCACGCGGTACCATTTACCAGATGGAATTTGATGGCACAGCAAACCGCCTGTTCATTATCGAAAGCTTCAGCCCCCTCCGTGCGCCTAAACGCTACCGAAACCAATACGGGCAGCTGATGGAGCATTCGCCCTATTGCGAGCGCGATATTAAACGCCCGGCCAACCTGGAAACCCATGATGAGCACGGCGATTTCAAAATCCTGATTAAAAAACAAGGGCTTATTTACCCCTACATTTACGGCACACATCCCTTTGATTTTATTGGCTGGGATGGCTTTCATTACCCATGGGCGTTATCTATTCATGATTTTGAACCGATAACAGGCCGCTTGCACCAGCCACCGCCCGTACACCAAACATTTGAGGGCAACAACTTTGTGATATGCTCATTTGTGCCCCGTAAGTTTGATTATCACCCCTTATCTATCCCCGCCCCATACAACCACAGCAATGTAGATAGCGACGAGGTTTTGTATTATGTAGATGGCGATTTTATGAGCCGCAAAAGCGTGGTTAAAGGCCAGATAACCCTGCACCCCGGCGGCATTCCGCATGGCCCGCACCCCGGATCGGTCGAGAAATCAATAGGCAAAGAGTCAACCGACGAACTTGCCGTAATGATTGACCCCTTCAGGCCGCTGATGCTTACCGAAGATGCGATAAAGATTGAGGATGAAAATTATTATAAAAGCTGGCAAATGTAGAGTTAGGCGAAAGGTAAAAGCTGAAAGGCAAAAGGTAGACCTCCTTTTCAAATCAATAATTCAGTAATTCAAAATTTAGAATTAGGAAAAGGTAAGCCCCCTTCAAATCAATAATTCAATAACTCACTAATTCACTAATTAACATGCACACACAAACTATAGATAAACCAACAACCTCAACTGATTTTTTACCCCTTAACGGTACCGATTATGTTGAGTTTTATGTGGGTAACGCCAAGCAGGCCGCCCATTATTATAAAACCGCCTTCGGCTTTCAAACGCTGGCTTATGCCGGCCCCGAAACCGGCGTGCGCGACAGGGCATCATACGTATTGCAACAGGGTAAAATCAGGCTGGTATTAACCACTCCCCTGCACTCGGACCACCCTATTGCCGAGCATATTAAAAAACATGGTGATGGGGTAAAGGTATTGGCCCTTTGGGTTGATGATGCCTACGATGCCTTTGAACAAACTACCAGCCGCGGTGCCGAACCTTACCAGCAGCCACAAACCCTAACCGACGAATATGGCGAGGTACGCACCAGCGGCATTAAGCTTTATGGCGAAACCGTTCACCTATTTGTAGAGCGTAAAAACTACAAGGGCTTATTTTTGCCCGGCTACCAAAAACTGGAAACCAGCTACAGCCCTACCGAGGCCGGCTTGCTTTATGTTGACCATTGCGTGGGTAACGTAGGCTGGCATAAAATGAATGAGTGGGTTAACTTTTATGAGGAAGTACTGGGCTTTAAAAACATTTTAACCTTTGATGATAAAATGATATCTACCGAATACTCGGCGCTGATGAGTAAGGTAATGAGCAATGGCAACGGCTACGTAAAATTCCCTATTAATGAACCGGCCGAGGGTAAAAAGAAATCGCAGATTGAAGAGTACCTGGAGTTTTACGAGGGCGAGGGCGTGCAGCACCTGGCACTTGCCACCCGTGATATTGTAGCCACGGTTACCGAACTGCAAAACCGCGGCGTAGAGTTTTTAACCGTACCTACATCCTACTATGATGAGCTTACAGACAGGGTTGGGCACATTGATGAAGACCTGGAACCACTTAAAAAACTGGGCATACTGGTTGACCGGGACGACGAAGGTTACCTGCTGCAAATTTTCACCAAACCTATTGAAGACAGGCCTACCCTTTTCTTCGAGATCATTCAGCGTAAAGGGGCAAAATCATTTGGCGCCGGTAATTTCAAAGCTTTGTTTGAAGCCATTGAACGGGAGCAGGATTTGAGGGGGAATCTTTAAAGCTGAAAGCTGAAAGCTGAAAGCTGAAAGCTACTATTGCGATCTGTGTCTTCACAGATCGCAATTCCAATTACCTCACCCGCGGTTTGTGTCCTCACAGATCGCTATTCCAATTGCTACGTCTTTTGGCCCGGTTAAGGTTCACCTGACAGCAACCCGGTGTTTAAAGGATTGAAAACCCAAAAATCAATAGCCTATGCTAAATACCGCGTGTATCGCTATTTGATTGTAACTGCCATAATTGCTAAACTCATGGGGCTGGGAATCTTCGGGTCGGGTTTCGTAGCCCAGGCTTAAATCCAGCCCATATTTTTTTGATGCTTTAAACCTGAAAGCATAGCCAATGTTAGGGGCTATAACCAGGGCCACTTTTTTGCTGGTGTAATTACTGTGACTTTCATTTAAATTGAACGACACGCCTGCATTGCCCTCAACAAAAAGGTTACCATCCATATATACCCTTACACCTAATTCAACGGGAGCAAATGAGGCAACATGGGCGTTGCCGTTATAGCTGTTATTGTAATTATACCTATCGTTGTAATAGGCAGCCTCTGACAGTATAAACGTATAAGCCCCGGAAGCCATGATACTAACCGGGGTTGATTTGATAGGAAATTCGAATTTAACACCAAAACCACTGGCTATAGGGTATTCACCGCTATGCGGCCCTACGGTAGCGCCCAGGTTGAAGCCAACTGCAACCCTCGAAAGCCTGGTATCGCTGGTTTGTGCCTTTGCAGTATGGGCAGCAACTGCTAAGATCAACAGGGCGAGTAATTTTTTTTTCATGTGATAAGATATATGGATTACCCCCCCCGGGTGAGAGAATTTTAAGGAATTAAACGGGAAAGCTAAACCCTGCAACCGGCACTTACTTTAAAATGTATATTTATACGAAAAGCCGATACCTATTTGCCCCATTTTGAAATCCGAATCGATGTTTTCATAGCCACGCTCGTACCGGAAACCGATATCGAGTGCATGGTGAACACCAAACGGGACAGCCGCGCCTGCACCTCCCGAATATATAAATGAAGCTTTAGCCTGATCCCCTATTTTTATCGCATCTCCTGCTTCGGCACTAACAAACAGGTATTTTACAAAGTAATACCTCAGCCCGGCTTTTAACGGAACATATTTATACGGCGGCGGGCTGCTTGTATTAGATGGGCCTGCATAACTGCCCAGCTGCGTTGGCGTAACGTATAAATATTTCAGGTTGGAGTGATAAACCACGTACCCAACACTCGCCGTAGCATGCAAAGCCGGGGTTAACGGAAGCTCGGCCCTTATCGTCCCGCCCAAACCATCCTGGTAAATATCGCGGGTATGTAACGAATTAGGATGATCGACATTGATAGGTATGCCCACATCGGGCCCTATGCTGATGCTCATTTTATTGCCCATTTGCGCGCTAACCCCACTTGTAGCCGCGCAAAACATCAACAATATAAAAAGACGGATATATTTAACTGCCATACAGATTCCAGGTTTTATAATAATTACGCATACATATTGCTAAACGCAACAACGTGAAGCTATTAATATTTTTTATGAATTGATTTTCATTCCAGCAAAAAGCCCCGGCAACTCAATTGCCGGGGCCGTTCATTAAATCTCTTCGATATTACAATCCCAGGCTGAAAGCAACGTGAAAAGCAACCAGGTTATACGCGCCATAATTGGTAATGTAAGGATTAACCAACGAATAATCAGAAGGCGTTTTATTGCTTTCCAGCCTGGTTTCGTATGATAAGCTTAAATCTAATCCAATTTTTTGCGACGAACCAAACCTAAAACCGTAGCCAATACTTGGCGATAATATAGGCGCTACACTTTTATCAGTAGTGGAATGGGCAGAATTGAGGCTAAACGATGCACCTACATCGCCTTCAAAAAAAAGCTTGTTAACATATACCCTTGCACCTATCGTTACAGGCACAAATGATGCAATTGCACCGGTAATATAATTTCCATAATTACTATCGCTACTCGCAGAATAACCATCTTGTGATACGTAAAACTCATAAGCAGCTGATGCTGTAATACATACCGGGCTACCGGCTATGGGGTATTCCCCTTTTAAGCCAACGCTGCCTGCTGCCGGGAACCCAGAATGCTGCGGGCCGGTTGTAACGCCAACACCAAAACCGGCGCTAAAACGTGGTAAAAGGTCATCGTCCTGGGCTTTAACAGTTAGAACGGCACAAAGTAAAATTGCGATAGAGAGTAAGGTTTTTTTCATGCTATTAAATAAGGTTTAATTATTTGCCAAAAATAAAGAAATATTTAAGCCATTTAATTAGTAAGGCTGATAAAAATCTTCTCCAGCGTTTTATTGTTATTACCGGCCCGCAAACCCTGCAGGGTATCATCGGCAACTATTTTACCTTTATTAATAATAATCACTTTATCGCAGACAGCTTCTACCTCCTGCATAATATGGGTAGATAGGATGATGGTTTTGGTTTTGCCCAAATCGGTAATTAACTGGCGGATGCCTATCAGCTGGTTAGGATCCAGTCCTGAGGTGGGCTCATCTAAAATAAGCACATCGGGATTGTGAAGTATAGCCTGGGCAAGGCCCACCCGTTGGCGATAGCCTTTAGATAGCTGCCCAATTTTTTTATGTTGCTCGGGCCCAAGGCCGGTTTGCTCAATCACTTCGGCAATGCGGGCTTCGGGCTGGGCCATTTTGTGGATGCCTGCTATAAACGCCAACGATTCCTTCACGTACATATCCAGGTATAGCGGGTTGCTCTCGGGCAGGTAGCCAATATGTCTGCGTACATCTAACGACTGCGCTACCACATCAAACCCGCAAACCGATGCCGAGCCCGATGTTTGGGGTATAAAGCCCGTAAGTATCTTCATCGTGGTTGATTTACCTGCCCCGTTAGGCCCCAAAAAACCCAGCACACCTGTTTCGGCAGTAAAGCTGATGCTATCAACTGCCTTTTGCTCGCCGTAAATTTTTGTCAATGCTTCTACCCGGATACTCATGCGGTAAAAATAGATGTTAGATATGAGATTTGAGATATGAGATGGAAGAATTTCGGAATCAGGAATTCCGATCGGATTTTTTGGGTGTCCGTCCGTCCGGAGGTGACCAACACTGTGGACGGGATTGTTCATTGGTTATCGGCATACCTTGCAGAATACAAACAGCGATGATCCGCAAGCCAACCCAAGCCTTAAAATATGTTAAAAATATTGTTTCTGCCATTAGAATGCTTTAAGTTGCATCCCGAACGCTATCCTTATTTACGCCTATGAACAAACTCATTTTTACGCTGGCATTCACCCTTACCGGCGCATCGGCCTTTGCACAAACGTTTACGTTTAACCAGGGTGGCCCAACCGTTAAAAACTATTATACCGAACTGCCTTATCAAAACATTTATGGCAAACTGGTAGTAACTGTTGAGCTTAGTGGCGTAAAACACCGCTTTTTGTTTGATACCGGGGCACCCGTAGCGCTTAGCAAACAACTTGCAGCGCAAATAAATGCCAAAACCATGCATGTTGATTTAATAAACGATGCCAATGGCGTGGCCGATTCCACCACCATCGTCGGCATTGATGATATCAGGATGGGCGATGTAATTTTTAGCGGCATCCCGGCGCTTGTGCTACTGCCAGATATGTATAAGTGCTGGAATGTTGAGGGGGTAGTAGGCAGTAATATGCTTCGCAATTCAATTGTAAGTATAGTTGCCGACAGGCAAGTGATTATTATTACCGATGAGCCCGACAAGCTGAGTTTGAACAAAAAGCATAGCGTACCGCTGGTGCTTGATGCCAATAACAACAACCAAAGCGACCCGGTTATTAAGGTATTTATGAATAAGGTAAGTGTGCTTATGGCTTTTGACAGCGGCCAAAGCGCATTCTTGCGCTTCACCGACGATTATATGCCCCAATTGGGCAAGCTAAACGCCTGCCAGGTAGTTGATAAAGGTTATGGCGCAAGCCAGATTGGAGCGTATGGTTTGCAGGCTAATGCCGATAAATACCTGGTGGGCATTGCATCGCTAAACATCGGGAGCGCCCGTTTTGATAACATAACTGCCGAAACCAACAAAAACGGCAATTCGGCCTTTGGCACCAAACTCCTGGATTATGGTAACATCACCCTCGATTTTATACACGGCAAGTTTTACTTTGATCCCCGTACAGAAACAACCAACCTGGCCGAAAAGCACTGGCCTTTTTCGCCTACTATGCAGGGCAACAAACTGGTAGTTGGTGTGGTATGGCAAAAAGGTGCCACCCTGGTTAAACCCGGCGAACAAATTACCGCCATTAACGGCAAAGATTATTCGGAAGTGAGCCTGTGCGATATGTTGAATAACAAACCGCCTCTTAACGGTTATGAAACAGGCACCATCACCATAAAAGATGCAGGTGGCCAGCTACGCAACGTACAGATAGTGAAAGAGTAACAGGGCGTTGCCCACACCGGTAGAAGTGTGTGCCAGGCCATACAATCATACTGCACAGGCCTTATTCACAGGCCGGTATCCGTTTCTGTCCTTAACGCAAGCTTCCGTTAATCAAAAAGCCTGTCCGTCCGTACGGGGGTGCCACTCTTTAACGGACAAATCCGGACGGGTATGGTTAAAACCAGTTTTGCCAAAAGTTTGCCTGTCCGCCCCTGTCCGTTTTTGTCCTGTTCCCCCTTGCGGACGGACACTACAAAAGGGCAACCATTGTTTAAGTTTAGGGGCAAAGGAATGTACACAAGCATTGGCAGTATGTTTATTACGCAGGCAATCAATCAACCAAACAGCCATGTATTATTGCCTGCACTTTAGTAAATTCACCGGCACTTATCGCAATGAAAATAAAGTTCAAACTAACACAAGCTACCCACCTTGCCCCTCAAGTTGTAATTGACAAAACAGTATCCCTGTTAGAGGGCCTATTTTGTCTACACATCTTTTAGGAAAAGAAAATTGTCATTTCGATAGAGCACTGGGAGGCATAGAGCGGGGCGCGAAAGAGAAATCTTAAACGCCCTGCATCCAAACCAGCCAATCGGAATGCAGGGCGTTTAAGATTTCTCCTCACCCCCCTGCGCACAATCCAGCCGGTTCGTTCGAAATGACAACTGATTTTATTAATTGATGGGATCCAAAAGATGTGGGAACACGATAGCTGTTAGAAGGCAACGACTATAGGGTTACTAACTTAACCAGCAGTGTTGTTGAGTTTGACAATAATCCCTGGAAATTAAGGTGGAGGCACGAAGCCATAGCACTGTTGGATGAAGGAAAGTTTGAGCTTAGCGTTTCGGGAGATGAGGCTTTGGTAACCTTTAGTTATTACACAAGTTTAACCGCTCCTATCGTTATATTTATTGCCCTTTCAGTAATTTCAATAAAAGACCATCAATATCATGGCATTTTATTTTTCCTGGCATTTTACCTTTTTGCCATATCAATACAATTAATTACCCAAAGAGGTACAGCAAAAGATATGTTAAAGAGTATATTGAGCAGTTTACCCTGATTTTTTACTGCCCATATTTTTTTTATTGCCCTTCAATTTATAAAAACCGCGTTTTTATAAAATACCTCCCCTTACCTTAAATTTATATAAAGTGGGGAAAGCGGGCGGGTGCATGCTATCTGGTGTGCTTATGTGGTTGGTTGTGTTTTCGTCCGTCCGCTTTAGTGTCCCGGTACATGTCGGACAGGGCGGACAAGGTTGTGTGGGCCTGTTGTGGTGTCCGTCCGCCCACAGGTGTAGGACGGTATCGGACGGAAGTGGACAGTTTTTAGTACTTTTAAAACAGAACAGGCCCAGTACAAATATACAGAAATTTCTTTAAAATAAAGAATAAGGTAGTAAAAAAATGCTTAACCGATAACATCTGGCCCATTATTTTTTATTTTCAAATTCTGCTTATTTTAGGCTGAAGCTTACGACATGAAAAAAACAATACCAAAATGGTTCTTCATAATTAGCAATGCAGTATATGCTTATGTATCGGCATCGGTGATAGTTAGGCTGTTAATTTTTATACTAAAATCATTTTGGGGTGTTTCGGCAAAACTGCTCACCGGCAACGGCATTAACCCGGTAAAACTGATTTTAACATTTGTATTTATATCGTTACTGGTATTTAACTACTGGCTGTTTTCTAAAATAACGCCACGCGTATGGTTAAGGTTTAGCAGGCGATAGTTGCTGCCAATTTATGGCTATGAGTATAGTTAAAAGCGTCCGCTTTTGTCCGAAATAGAGTGAGGGCACCTGTGCGGACGGACGGCCTTATCGCTGCCGGGTTTTGCGTTAGGGATAGCAGTGGATACAGGCCCATGAGCGTAATGCCTGCAGGCGTATGAGCGCACAGGTACTGTCTTTAAAAACAAATAATTTTTCAAAAAAAATAAATTAATTTTGTTGTTCAATGAGAGCTTCTTTTAGGGGTTCATCAAGTGTAGCCCCAGGCATTGCCGGGGCTATTGTTTTTTTAGTGTGATCGAATTTGGGGTCATATTTCTCGTTTTTCTTCCACAAGTAATACATCATTACCAATAGCTTTTTTTGTACCGCTACATAACCTTTCATCTTGATCCCTGTACGGTCATAAACCCGTTTAAATAGCTTTTGGAATTGAGGCTGATCATTCCGGACTGCACACAATGCCGGCATATGCAAGATTCGCCTGATCCTTGAATTGCCTTTTTTAGATATTTTGGTTTTGCCTGTGTGTTTCCCCGACTCGTTTTCAATTACATCATATCCGGCATATTTGACCAGGCTTGCTGCATTGTCAAATAATATGAAGCCATTTGTTTCTGCTGCTACAACGGCAAAGGATAGCGTACTAAAGCCTTTGATCTCGCAAATGTTTTTGTGGTGCTGGTTGAGGACAGGATCTGATTTGATCACCTTCGCTATAATGCCATCCATTTCCTTAAGGTGTTTTTCAATCAGTTTTAAGGTGCTTTTAAGTTGTTTAATGATGTCTTTGTTTTGGAACTGACTATGCTCGATACTATGTAGTTGATTAGCTGTAGCCGTGCGCATTTCATTAAGGCTTTGATGCTGACGTGTATAGTCCCGAAGTGTGTATAGTTCCTTGCTTGGTGGTGTCCACAGTTCCAATTTTTTCTCTGCACCTATTTTGGCAAGGCCGCGTGCGTCTATCTTATCGTTCTTGGATCTGTTGCCGTCCGCCTGCAAATATTTCTTCGCTTTATTAGGTAACATGATACTAACTTTCTGGTCCTTCCCATGTAAAAACCAGGCAAGCTGCTCATGATATACGCCAGTAGCTTCCATTACAAAAGCAATAGGCAATGGTTCTTTACAGTGACTTTTGATCCATTCTAAAAGTGATTGAAAGCCGGCCTTGTTGTTCGCAAATTTGTGGCTGGCTTTTACTTTAACATCCTGCTGGTCGTTGATAACAGATAAACAGCAGGCAAAATCTTTCATGGAGATATCAATCCCCACAGAATACTTTAAATTCTTCATGCTTTTACAAATTATAGTTATCATCAGGAACCTCTTCTAAGTCTTTGCTCATGTTAAATAGCTGATCAGGTGCGAAACCTGTCAATAGGTACTGTTCTGACTTTAAGAAGTAAAAAAAGGAGGATAAGCCTATTCCGTCAACATCGTAATTGATACGTGTCCTGCCCGGCCTCAAAGTGCCTCCTTTTTATTCTGATTTATATAAATGTAAAGATATGAGCCCGGCCCGAAGGGATACGCCCCCAAAACTAAATATTGTAAGCTACCACTCAAATAGTAAGTTTACTACTGCAAACTGCCCGCTGCTTACTGCAAACTGAATACTTGGCCTGTTATTTGTATAGGTGATAATTATTAACACTTATCAGATACATTATACCATGAAAAAGCTAATCATATTTGCCTGCCTGTCTTTTGCGATGTTGTTAACGTTTGCACAAAACACCCAGGCCCAAACTACAAAGAAAAAGGGAATAAGCGACCAGGGTAAGGGCGCTATAATAGGTGGTGCCGGTGGGGCTGTTGCAGGCGGTCTGATAGGCCATAATGTTGGCGGCGCTTTAATTGGCGGCGCTATAGGCGCCGGTGGCGGTTACATTATTGGTAATGAAACCCGCCGTGCAAGGGAGAAAAAAGAGCGTGCCCGCCGTATTGCGTGGCGAAGGGCTCACCCAAGGCATCACGCGCATCCATACAGCAAAACAACTACTGTAACTACGGTTAAGTACCAGTAAAGGTTAAAAAAAGTTAAATTTATTTAAAAGCCCCGGTTTAACTACAACCGCGGGCTTTTTTTATTATCTTAAGTGAGTGCTATTATTAGCAAAGTGTAAAATAAAATTTGCTTAATAAATGCGTTAAAGGCGGGTTATTCGTTAAAAGTTTGGTTTTACAGGCAACAATGCCAAACAGCAGGTGTACATATTACGTTGAATAAATAATGGGTAAAACGTTTGTAGCATTATTGTTTTGTTTAATACCTTTTGCTATAATGGCACAAACCAGCAGGCCTAATGCCGATACAGCAAGAAGGCCAACGGATACTATTCCGCAGCGGGACTTGATAGATGTTTTCCGGTCGGTATTTAATGTTAAGCCACGGAAGGTATCGGTTACCGAGAAGAAGAAATTTTATTTCTCTTTTCTGCCTATCTCAACATCTGACGGCCGGAGCGGAGGCAGAGCACTGTTTACCTCAACTACAGCAGGCTTTTACCTGGGCGATCAAAAGACTACCAATCTTTCTACCGTTGTATTTACCCCTTATTTTAACCTTAAAGGGCGGTACGGCTTGCCGATTCGTTCAAGTGTTTGGCTTAAAGATAATCAGTGGAACGTTATAGGCGATATTCGTTTACTGGTTTACCCCCAATATACCTGGGGCCTTGGGGGCAATATGAACAACCACGACAAATTTTTGGTTGATTATAATTACATACGCCTTTACCAAACTGTGCTAAAAAGAATAAAGCCTTATTTTTATGCCGGCGTGGGGTATAATCTTGATTATTATGCCGATATAGATAGCCAGGGTGAACAAACCCTGCGCGATTTTACCAAGTACAAGTATGGTACCGCAACTGGCCAGGATGCATTTTCATCGGGAGCCACCCTGAATTTGTTATATGATACACGCAGAAACTCAATTGACCCTTTGCCCGGGGTTTATGCTAACGTGTCGTACCGGTTTAATACCAAAGTACTGGGAAGCCATACCAACTGGCAATCGTTATACATCGATTTGCGTAAGTATGTTTCTTTAACTAATTCGGGCCCAAAAAATGTATTGGCATTCTGGACGTATTACTGGACATCGCTTACGCCAGGCACTCCTTATTTAAACCTGCCCAGTTTAGGCTGGGAGCCGTACCAGCGGTCGGGCAGGGGATTTCAACAAAACCGTTACCGCGGCCAACGACTGGCTTATTTTGAAACCGAATACCGCCGCGATATTACCCGCAACGGCTTGCTGGGTTTTGTTTTATTTGCCAATGTGAACTCGGTAACCGAACCAGATACCTATAAATTTACCTATTGGCATCCCGCGGGGGGCACCGGCCTTAGGTTTAAGTTCAATAAAAAATCTGGTACTAATATTAGCCTTGATTATGGTGTAAGCCGTAACTATTCGTCAATTAATCTGAATTTGGGCGAGACGTTTTAGTTGAGGCGTCTATGATCAATGGTCTATAGACCATAGTGATGGTCTTAGCAGACAGGTAATCTCTGGTTGATAATTTATGATGTTATCCTATGGTAATAAAAGCACCTTTAATGATGCCATGGCAACCATTATCTGTTGTTAGTACTATCTTTGTCCACAGGTTTCTGATTAACAAAATCCATAAACAATGGTTTATCGACTATTGACCGCAAAATTACATGACTAAAAAAAGATACTTCTTCCTTATCCTTATATTAGGTTCGCTAACAGCGCTGGCGCCATTTTCAATAGATATGTATTTGCCGGCTTTTGATACCATTGCCGCGTATTTACATACCAGCCCTGAGCAGATGACGCTGACGATGTCGAGCTTTTTTATCGGTATATCGGCTGGTCAGCTATTATATGGGCCGTTACTTGACAGGTTTGGACGCAAACGCCCCCTTTATTTCGGACTCGTTTTATACATCGTTGCTTCGGTAGGATGTTTTTTTTCGACATCACTACCGATGCTTGTGGGAATGCGCTTTTTTGAGGCCATCGGAGGCTGTGCTGCAACCGTAGCAGCAATGACCATGGTGCGCGATCTATTCCCGGTAAAAGATAATGCCAAGGTATTTGCCCTGCTTATACTGGTGTTGGGCGCCTCGCCCATGCTTGCACCAACCGCGGGCACCGCTATAGTTAACCATTTTGAATGGCAGGCGATATTTTTAGTACTTACTGTGATTGCTGTACTGATATTTATTGCCGTGTTTTTCTTCCTGCCCGAGAGTTACAAACCCGATCCTACTTATTCGCTTAAGCCTGTACCCATAATCACTAACTTTTGGGCTGTTATAAAAGAGCCTCAATTTTTTACTTACGCAGTAAGCGGCGCTTTTATATTCGCCGGTTTGTTTACCTATGTAGCATCGTCATCGCTTGTTTTTATCGGTATTTTTAAGGTAAGCAAAGGTGCGTTCGGATGGGTTTTTGGCGGCCTATCTATTGGCTTTATTGGAGCAAGCCAGGTAAACAGCCTGTTGGTTAGGTATTATAAAAGCGAGCGAATTATAAATGTTACCGTGGTTTGCCTGGTTATAATTTCGGCGATATTTTTAACCGGATCATTAAATGGCTGGTTTGGTATGGCTGGTACAATAGTTATGATATTTGGTGTTTTGTGCTGTGTAGGCATTTCAAGCCCGAATGCATCTGCCTTGTCGTTGGCGCCATTTACCAAAAACGCAGGCTCGGCATCGGCTTTAATGGGCGCGCTGCAAATGGCGATAGGTGCGCTTGCATCATACGGCATCACACTTATTCAAAACCAGGGCACGTTGCCAATGGCCGGTGTAATGGCAGCATCCTCGGTTGTGGCTTTTGTAGTATTATTTGTAGGAAAGCGGTTTATTAAGAATAAGGTGGAAGCAGTGGCCGGTGCGGCAGTGGCGGCGCATTGAAAGTTTTTCGAAGGAAGAGGCCTGTCAGTCTGAGCCTGTCGAAGACTCGCTTGGACAGACCTTCGCCCGCTATGGTTCGACAGGCTCACCATGACAACCCTTTTTACAACTCAACATGGCCACCGATCTAAGATCTGCCCCCCATCTGCACATCTGTAATTTGAAATCTGCACATCTGCCTATACCAGTACCTCATCAATTATCCCAAATTCTTTGGCTTCAGCGGCTATCATCCAATAGTCCCTGTCAGATACCTGGTAAACTTTTTCGTAAGGCTGGCCGCTGTGTTTAGCAACTATTTCATACAATTCCTGTTTCATTAGCAATATCTGTTGTGCTGCTATCTGGATATCTGATGCCATGCCCTGCGCCCCTCCTGATGGTTGATGCAGCATTACGCGCGAATGTTTTAAGGCAGCCCGTTTGCCCGCGGCGCCGCCGCACAACAATATCGCGCCCATGGATAGGGCAATGCCCGTACAAATGGTAGCCACATCAGGGCTGATGAAGTGCATGGTATCGTAAATACCCAGGCCGGCGTATACCGAGCCACCGGGCGAGTTAATGTACATCTGGATATCTTTTTTAGCATCGGTAGACTGCAGGAAAAGCAGTTGCGCCTGGATAATGTTGGCTACGTTATCATCAACGGCCTGGCCCATAAAAATGATGCGGTCCATCATGAGGCGCGAGAATACGTCCATCTGGGCTACGCGCATTTCGCGCTCTTCTGTAATATAGGGCGTCATGGCCGTTGGCAAGGCGCTTTTTTCGACTCCTGAGATGTAGCTGTCTACCAGCGAACCGGCAATAGCATGGTGCATGACCGCGTATTTGCGGAATTCCTGTTTATCAATATTCATGGTTTGAAGTAGTGAGTGGTGAGTAGTGAGTTTTAAGTCATAAGTCCTGTTTTTTGTCTATCAAGACTCCGGGCTTAAGACTTAGAATTTCCGACTTAAAACTTAAAAAATAACCGGGTTATTTTCTGTTTGAAACTCTGATGTTCGGGTTGGTTGAATAGTTGCTCATGAGCCGCCTCTATCTCTTGTTTTAATTGTTTGCGGCTGTATTGCTGTACCAGGCTATATACTTGTTTCTGGGCAGATACATCAACATGCAGGCTATCATCCAGCAACAGCATGGCTTCAAACAGTAAAGCATCAGTGGGCTTTTGGCTGCCAAGCAGGTGTGCTTCTATCAGGGCTATGTTATTTAAGGAAGTCCTCATAGGTTAGTGCTTTTTGTTTAACTGTTTCCCTTACTTTTTCTATGCACTTATATTTTTGCACGGTTGCCGATCGTATACCCGAGAAGCCAAATGTTTCGGCAACCTGGGTCATCGGCAGCTTATCATAATAAAACGAGCGGAGCAGTTCCATACAGCGCTTGCCGGCAGATTCCAAAAAGTAGAGTAGTTTGTTACCATCGGGTAAACTGATGTTTTCTTCCGCAGTGTTAACTATAAGAGCTTCATTTAACGGCGAGGTTTGGCCGCCTTCTTTATAACGTTTTATCCACAGATACCGGGCGGTACCGTAAATATAAGCTCCGTCGCTATTGTTAACCGATAACCCAGCCTGTGCTGTTTTTTCGTAATAGCTTAATAAGGCATCCTGGAAAACATCTTTAGCCTCATCAAATGAGCCCCCGCAGCGGGCCACGTACTTTGCCACAGCAGGGAATACCTGTTTATATAGCCCTACAAAAAGCTCCTGCCTTTGCTGCGCCTGCTCCTGTAATTTAACTGTATCCATTGTTTACTGTTTATTACTATGTGCAAGTTAGGGAAGATATATCACCTTTTTTGAAGAAAAATTTTTGAATAAAGATTCAATGATTTTCAGGTATTGCGAACCTCCCGCACACAAGCCGAACCACGCCTCTCGCCACAGGCAACTGACCTCAGAATTTACTCGCCCTTAACGCAGTTACCTTTGATCCATCAACACCGATAGTTTCAAAAATTATCTTGTTTTCCGTAAGTTCCGATACGGTGAAAACATAGCTGCGTGTTTTACCATCGGGCAGGGCTTCGGTTATGTTCATATTGCCGCCATCTAACGTGAAAGTTCCATGCGAGAGGAATTTACCACCCCATACAATCAAAAACTTCATTTCGGGCATAAATTGAATGTATGGTGCCACTTCATCCAAATCGGCCTTTTTCATCGTATCCGGAGGGCTGGCATTGGGGTGCTCTACCTTTACATATTTCCATTTACCGGTAAGGGTGGTAACCGAAACCGACGGCTTGCACGCGGTGATGAACAGCAATATAACAGCAAATAATAAAAAGCTATGTTTAATCATGATGGGTGATAATTGTTTGCCTAATCTATAAAATTGCTGCCAAAATAAACAGAAGATTATTTGCCCTTCGTTTGTTTTTTCATTCGTTCTTCGGCTTTTTTTACTTCGTCCTTTTCGCTCATGGGGAAGTCGGTTTTGAGTTCTTCGCCCGCAGGTTTAGCAGTGCTGGCTACAGCCTTTTTGCTTCCGGTTTTGCTCGATGATGATGTTGCCATGATAGTGGGGTTTTAGTAACGTTACTATCTTAACTTCTGGAGATTGGGATTTGTTTACAATTAGTTAAAGTAGATCAGGGGAGTATCAAGTAGTTAGTATCAAGATTTTAAATACTTTGCTTGTTTTTAAAACGCCTGGATTTAAATAAATCCGAAATCGAACATTCGAATTCCCAAATCCAAAAATATTTTTTAAAATTGTTGTAACAACCTATAACCGTAACTGTCTAAATGACACTAAATAGCCAAGGACTCCCTTCCAAAAGGTATGCTACTTAGTATTGTGAGGGCCCGCACCTTAAGGGTTCCGTTAAAAAAATCAAAAAAAAATTAAATTCTAAATCTTAAAAAAATGGACAAATCAATTGTTATGCTTTTTTATGCCGTGCCCGTAATTTTATTATTGGTGCTGTACAAATTTGTTTTACGCGTATTCTTTGGGATGGTGATCGTCCCTGACGACCGTATTGGCCTGGTGGTTAAAAAGTTTACCCTATCGGGTAAGTCGCGGTTGCCCGATGGCAGGATCATTGCCACTAATGGCGAGGCCGGTATGCAGGCCAAAGCGCTTGCGCCGGGCTTGTACTGGGGTATGTGGCCCTGGCAGTATGGTATTACCATGGAGCCCTTTACCATTATCGAGCAAAACAAACTCGGGCTGGTAAAAGCAAAGGACGGTGCATCCTTTGATACAGGCCGTGTGCTGGGTAAACCGGTAAACTGTGATAAGTTCCAGGATGCTATTGCATTCCTCGACAACAATGGTCAAAAAGGCCCGCAGGCGGCCTTCCTTACACCGGGTAGTTACCGTATCAATACTTTCTTGTTCGAGATTGTAACGGTGCCTATTACCCAGATACAGGAAAACAAAGTAGGTATTATTACCACGCTGGATGGTGAGCCCCTGGCAAAAGGCGAGATTGCCGGTTACTCGGTTGATGGACATAAAAACTACCAGGACCCAATAGCGTTCATTAATGCAGGCGGCCGCAAGGGCTTGCAGGAGGATGTTATCCTGGCCGGTACTTATTACCTTAACCCCTGGTTTGTAATTGTAGAGCAGGTAGATATGATATACATACCCATTGGTTATGTAGGCGTTGTTAACTCCTTTGTAGGCCCCGAAGGTAAGGATACCAGCGGTGATGCCTTTAAACATGGTAATATTGTAAAACGTAACGAAAAAGGCGTTTGGGACGAACCGCTTGACCCTGGTAAACACCCGGTGAACATTTATACCCATGCGGTTGAAATTGTGCCTACCACCAACATCGTGCTAAACTGGGCCGATAGCCGTACCGAAGCACATGAGCTTGATAAAAACCTGTGTACTATTACGGTAAGGTCATCAGATGGTTTTACATTCAACCTGGATGTGTCACAAATTATACACGTTCCGCGTAACGAAGCGCCAAAAGTGATAGCCCGTTTTGGTAA
>Ga0307515_10002818_pt1 | contig 36981 bp, 15 predicted proteins | sample 17_EM_MG_FD_194513 | JGI IMG/M metagenome (GOLD analysis project Ga0307515, IMG submission 194513) | Populus trichocarpa ectomycorrhiza microbial communities from riparian zone in the Pacific Northwest, United States - 17_EM | ecosystem: Host-associated > Plants > Roots > Unclassified | place... | reverse complement strand
CCCTCTTTATGTTTAACTAAGTTAATCACCCTAATCACTCACTTTAATTGGTGAAACCAACAAGAATTTGAGTAGAAAAATCACACAATTCCTCCCCCTCTCTTTGTTTCAAACTCACGGCCAAAAGAGAAAAAATATGAAGCATTTATAGTCTAACTTTTAACTATTTACACATTGGCCCTCATTACTTCTTAATTCTATTTTTGTCTCTCAACTCTTCTTTTTACTTAATTTACACCATAACATCTTATCTTTTACTCTATTGTATCCATTTACTATACTTTAAATCCTTTTATTTAATCTATTCGATATTTTATTTATTTTACTCAAATTATAATTTATCGGGTTTTCACATCAACCAATGGTGACCACCAAACATCTTCACCAATAGCAAGCATGACATATCAACTAATGACTCAATGTTCTAAAAAATATTTTCCTTCTCCATGAGGTAAGTTCAGGTGAACAAGTCTAAAAATACACTTAATAACCAAGTTAGAAGATTGGTCCTAAAGACATACTAAAAGCAATATCTTTTTATGTTATACATAGAAACTTTTATTCATACATTATCTTTTCACCATTAACCATTCAACAGTGTAATTGCTTATATTATTTTCTCTTCCTATGCATTATTTTTCTCTTCTACATTTACTAACTTAAGCTACGAACCAAGTCAAGTTCGAATTTGTTAAAATGTCTGCTGATCAGGTTTGTGAGATCAGACATATCTCTCAAACTATACATCAGAACAAGCTAAAATTTTACAAAGAGATACTAGACATATAAAACTATATTTTTGGTAAATTGCCAGGCCAAATGGAGTTTAAGAACATATTATTTCAGAGGGTCCAAGTTACTAGATAAATCTTGTCAAATCTACCAACTTAGACCTTTGTGTACTGTTTGGGACATACATGGAGCTAAATGTGGGGGTATTCTTCCAATTCAAGTTGGTATGGAAACTAGACATCTCAAGATTTCCAACCATATATCGTAGGCTTCATAAATCATCCAGATGAGAGAGAACGACATGTTTGAAGTTAGGAATACAAATATGCAAAAATTAAAGAATAAACATGAGTTTTCCTTTTATTTTTTTGAAGCAAAACAACCTTTCTTTTGAGGAAAAGAGATCGTACACTGACTTATAAAAAATTAACTGGCTTTATGGCGTCATTCATATACTTAGGGTTCTTAGATACTTTATCTCTGGATCCAAGTCTTTTTCCAATACTTTGGTTCTTAGATACAAGGTTACCTTTGGTTCAAGGTTCTATCAAACCTGATTTTCAGCTTTTTGAGTTGTTATCTACTTCATTTGGGGTTGCTTGACCACGTGATCAAGATGTTCACATCTATTGATATTAGAGCTAGGCTCTAAAAATTAGGTTATATCCTTTATTTTCTTCTTGTTAGTTTTGGCTTCCTTAGGTTTAGCTGTCTTTTATTCGGTTTTTCATTATTTTATGTCTAGAGCTTAGTAATTTATGTCTAAGGTTCTTTAAAAAAAGGGTTTTGTTTTATTTTATTGCTATCTCAAAATATATCAGTACTATAAAGAGTAAAAAAAAGTCTAAAAATCACTTTTGTCGAATCTATCACAGTACATAAATAAGGGAGAATTTGGACCAAACCAATACACCAAATTTTATGTACTAGGTCCAAGAATCCTAATCGCACCCAATATATATTTTAAACTCATTTGGAGTCCGTTTGCTATAGTAACCAAGGTCAGGATTAAAACTTGTCGTAATGGGTCTAATTTGCGTCAGTAATTCAAACTTGTTGTGCTGCTGTTATTTTTCAATTATGATAGTATAATAACATCATAATTAATATATTTAGGTGTCATTTAAGTTTTTTTATATAACCTTTGCATCTTTTTTTCTTTCACATCTTAAAAAACATCTATTTTTTGTACAAATTTGCTTGTTACTCGTGAAATTGTAATCGTAGTTTTGTCTTTACTTCTTTTCATATTTTTCTTACTTCTTGAGTCATATACACATACTTGGATACACTTTTATGGCTGTTATGTTTAGTGTTGATTTCAATTCTACTAGAGTCAAAGAAAGGTGAGACAAGAGGAAAAAGGTGTAACGAGCATATTTGGGTGAAACATGAGAGGAGTATAAACACATAAGGGAGTGAGTGAGGAATATATATTTCTTGTCAACTAACAAAATTTTCAGATTCAAAGATGTGGAAGACAAGTAACAATATGGCACCACAGAGAGGAGACAATAAAATTACAACTCAGTTATGTATTATGAATCAACTGATGAATCACCAATAAATTTAAAGATAGGTTGGAAAAGCAACATGTTAATGATCATGTTAGGGTTCAAATTAGGTCTGAGTGAAGAGAATTTAATGTTAGAGGGGCTATTAAACGAGTTAACACTAATATGGATGAGTTTGTGGCTGATAATGTGGACATGAATGATGTTGATTTTGAAGATGTGTTTATGGGACATGGGGAGCATTTTAGATAACAACAAAATTGTCAGTATGTAAGGGAAAGATATGGTGATAATTTTGGCCAGAGAGGTAATTATAGGTACTAGGACCATAATGCCAAGTTAGGTGGAGATTTGAGTATAATTAAGTTGAAAATACCGTCTTTTCAGGGGAAGAATGATCCTGAAGTTTATTTAGAATATGAGAAGAGGTGAGTGGATTTTTTAGTGTCATAATTATCTGGAACCTAAGAAAGTCAAGTTTGCTATGATTACTTTTACTGACTATGTTATTGTGTGGTGGGATTAGTTAGTGACAAACTGCAGGAGGAATTATAAGAGGCAAGTTGATACTTGAGATGAGATGAAATCCCTTATAAGGAGGAGATTTGTGCCTACCCATTATTATAAAGAATTATATAAAAGGTTGTAGAGTATAAGTCAAGGTGCAAAGAGTGTTAATGAGTACTTTAAAGAGATGAAACTTGCTATGATTTGAGCTAATGTTGAGGAGGATAAAGAGGCTACTATAATTAGATTCGTGAATGGCCTTAATCATGATATAGCTCGTATTGTGAAGTTACATCATTATATGGAGTTGGAGGAGATGGTACATATGGTCGTGAAGGTGGAGAAACAACTTAAACAGAAAGGTACCAATCGACAAAGCCAACTATTAAGCCCTTTGAGACCTTGAAAACCCAATTGGAAGGCTAACACTAAGGGTGGTCCATCATAGCAGAATGAGTAGGGCAAGGTCGAATACCCTAGAGAAAAGAAAGACACCTCAGTCATTGTTAAAGGTAACAATGTTACTCCTACTTTTTGTAATCATGACATTAAATGCTTTTGTTGTCTGGGTTTTGGTCATGTTGCTTTATAGTGTAAAAAAAACATTATGATTATGAAAGCTAATAATGAGGTTGAGACTGACGGGGAGGAAGAAAAGGAAAAGATGCTATCATTGGAGGATATCAATGATGTTTGTGTTGGGAATCTGATTGAGGGAAAGACACTTGTGGTGAGGAGAGCACTAAATATGCATGTCAAGATGGATGATTCAAAGGTCAGAAGGAGAATAAATTCCATACGAGATGTCATGTTCATAATAAGTTATGTAGCTTAATTATAGATGGTGGTAGTTGCATTAATGTAGCTGTTATTAAATTGGTGAGAAAGTTGAACTTACATACTACCAAACATCCTATACCTTATAAATTATAATGGTTGAATAATGGTGGTGAAGTGAAAGTGAATAAACAAGTTTTGATTGTTTTTTCTATTAGTAAATATTGTGATGAGGTGTTATGTAATGTTGTGCCAATGCAAGTTAGTCACTTGTTGCTTGGTAGACCATGGTTGTATGATAGGAGAGTTATGCATCATAGAATGACAAATAGGTATTCATTTGAGATGAATGAAATACTTATAACTTTTGTATCTTTGACACCTAAGTAAATATATGAGGAGCAACTAAAATTGAAAAAGGAGAAAATGGTTAAAAAAAGAGAGCTTGTATATCAGAGGGACCTTCTTTGCTAACAAGGTTTTTGGTTTTGATGATGATGCTATTCTTTTTCTTGATATAGATTTTTTTACCTTAAAAGATGTTTTCCATGATATAGATTTGAGGTCAAGTCTTTTTAAAGAAGGGGAGGATGATATGAACCAAGTTAGGTTCGAAATTTGGCTTTAAAATATCCGCTGATTAGTTTTGTAAGATCATGTATATCTCTCAAATTGTACATTGTAATGAGCTAAAATTTTATAGGAAGATACTAGAGACATGGAATTATAATTTGGTAAATTTATAGGTCAAATGGAGTTCGAGAACATATTATTTTAGAGGGTCAAAGTTACTAGACAAATCTTATCAAATATGCCAAACTAGACCTTTGTGTACTGTTTGGGACATATATTTAGATATAAGTGGAATTGTTATGTGATTCAAACTGGTCTAGAAACTAGACATCTCAAGCCTTCCAACCATATATGGTAAGCTCAACAATTCATCCAGACAAAAGAGAACGGTGTGTTTGAAGTCAAGATTGAAAATCTGCAAAAATATTCAAAAATTAGAGATTCATGCTACATGGAGGAATTTTAACATGAAGACTTTGTTTTTATTATCCTATTTTATTTATTATATAATTTTTAATAATTAATTTTAATTTGGGTTTGTTCTGGCCACTTAGACATTGTTTTAGGAGTTTATTTCATTATTAAACTTATGTTAGTTGATTACTAGTTTAGACTCATTAGCTTGCAAATAAAAAAGGATCCATTAGGGTTAGTTAGAGAAGAGTATATTATGTTTTTTTAGCTGTAAATTTAAGTAGTAAGTTGGAGAATAAACGTGTGTCTTCCTTTTGTTTGTTTATGACAAAACAACCTTTTTTTGTAAGGACAAAGATCGTACATTGACTTATAAAAGATTAACTGGCTTCGTGGATCATTTACATACTTAGGGTTTTTAGATACAATGTTATCTTTATGTCAAAGTCTTTTTCCAATACCTTTGGTTTTTAGGTACATGGTTACCTCTGAGTTAAAGTTCTATCAAACTTGATTTTTAGTTTTCCGGGTTGTTATCTACTTTGTTGGGGGTTGCTTAACCACGTGATCAAGAGGTTCGCATCACTTAAGTATTTGAGGGTTAACTGAGTGTTGAAGTTGTGCAAACTTTCACTTTTAAAATTAATGATTTGTATTATAGTTAGTAAAGGTGTTGTCCTAAAAAATTAAAATGTTTAAAACTTAATTACCTAATCAAAATAAGTTATTTAACTTTAAATTAAATTTATATGGTTTGAATTCACTAAAAGAATTAAACTAATCTAAGCTAGTTATTATCAAACATAACAAAACTATTAAACATACTAGTTTGACTAAATTAACTAATATATAATTTAACAATAAGTAATTAAAAATAGGGTTTTGTTTATAAATTAAACTAACTAAAAACAACTTAAAAAACTAAGAAAACAAAAGAAATCAATTTTGAAAAGTAAACAGCATAATCGACATAATGTAAAACATATAAAGATAAAATTTTAATTTTAATTGTAAGAAGGTGTTCCTTAAGGATAATTAAACATTAATCATTTAATTTATAATCATGAATAAGTCAACCAAAACATGTTTTCTAATATAATTTATGATCATGAAGAAATCAACAATGCAAAACAAGTTTTTCTACTTATCTTTACTTTTTAGTTAACCTGGCACCCATATATCAATTAAACCTAATCATATAATAACTCTCATTAAGCATACAATATTTAATTATGTGATAGCATTAAGATTAAGATATGTGCAATTAATTTATGATAATTAAACACGTACATAGAGTTAATATAAAAAAGAATTATGTTGTTCAAATAACAAATAATCAAACATGAGTTCAAAAATTATATACTCTTACTACTTCAGTTAATTAGTCATGCATCTGACATAAAATAATCAACCAATAATAGATTTAAAATAAAAAAATACATATTGTGCATCATATAGAATTTTGATCATCAATCATCAAGTTTAATCATAGAAAAATATAAGATAAATATGTATCACAATCGGATATAAAATAATTTTAAACATGAATCCTTATGGTAATCTAATAACCAAGAGCATTAGCCTTTTAAAATTAAAAATTAAGCTTGCATATAATTCATGTGTCGTAACTTCAAAAAAAAAATTACAACAATAAAATCCTCTTATGTTCTCATTTTCTATGCAAGTGATCTGTTTTTTTATAAAGGTCAGGGTCGATTATAGGGGATTGAGGAGGTGGAGAAGTTTTTCTAGTTAATAACTAATTCTTAATTAGATCACTTTAAAGTTTTCTTATACTAATTTTGATTTCTTGAATTGTGCATTGATTTTAACCTTATAGAAGAGTCTTCCTAGTCATGTGTGACCCTTTTCATATCATTAATGACTTCTGATGCGAACCTCTTGATCACGTGGTCAAGCAACCCCCAACAAAGATGATATTTCTCTAAGAAAGTCGAAAATTAGGTTTGAGAAGTGTGACACAATGAAAACCTGTCCTAAGGCACCAACACTATCGGAATTGAATCGAATGACGCCACATGGTTAGTTATACCTTGATAAGTCAGATTTGATCTTTGTCCCAGCAAAGATAATGTGTTGCATCATGCAAAACATAAGTTTATTTCATAATCCATGGCCACCTTCTTTTCAGCATACAAAACACTTATATAATGCTTCAAATAACCCTAATAGATCCCTATATATGGGCTGATTTGAGTCCACTTGCAAAATTGACTCAAATAAGTAATAATAAACCAGAGACTAAGAAGAAAATAATAAAAATCCAAAATTAATATCCTAGATATGTTAGAATTAGATTTGTCACCCTTAAAAAGTCCCATTTAAACTAAGAAATCTGATCTGAATGTGAAATTAATTCTGAAATCTTCTTGCCTTGTTGTGTTTGGTTTCCTTGTTTTACATGGACAATTAATGTAGAAAACCTCCCTCTTTTATACCTGCCAATTTAGTTTCTTTTCTAGACTAGGAAAATAATTAATTAATCCTTCCTAGCTTAGGAAATTATATCTGGCAAGCCCCCCTAGCATCCTTTGTTGATAAGGAAACTTCCTCCTTTGTTAATAATATTCTCCTAAATAATAGGGAGAGTAATGAACGAAATTTCCTTGAATTTTAGGAGAATATTTTACTGATTTAAGTCCTCGTAAAATTAGGAAATCAACCCCAAACATTGATCCCAACATCTTAATTAACCCAAGTCAACTTTAGACCCCATGTGGCCTAAATCCATATTCATTAATAGGGACCAAATCAGACCCAAAATACAATTTAAATACACTTTTTTCGCTACCAACATCACATGCATAGCTTATCCTGATTTGGCTAAATTACCTACCAAAAGAATTGGGTCGAACCCATCATCCATAAAAACCTCAATCTGACCGAATACATCCCTAGGTAAAACCCCATTATAAAAAACCCAAGGCTAAACCATATACTGAATTGTATCAACAACCAATCTCAAACACATAATCAAATGCTTAATATAAGAAATCCAAGGTTGAACCTGAACTGTATCATCCCTTCCCTCTTCAAGAAGATTCACCCTCGAATCTTGAATAGGATTAGTAGCGACTTTATTAGCCTCTCGTTTAAGCCTTTAGAATTCTCTTATTGCTAACACCTTTCTCCAACAGTACTGTATGAAAGTAGTGACTGATAAGAATTTAAATAAGCACATCGTACTAACCACTTGTGTACATACTTTTGAATGATAACCACAACGGTTCTCCTTCATCTTTCATTCTTTTGGCGTTGTACCTCTTTTTCCCATGAAGCTTGAAATTCATAGAATAATCTTCTACACTTATCAACTTCTAGTTCTAAAACCCCAAAACCATGGCTTAGTTTTTTGCATCCTTGAGCTAGAATCCTCCTTCGTTCCCTCTCCCTTACTAAATATATGACACAAATAGGAAAAAAAGAAGAAGAAGACGAAGGCACAACAAGAATAGAGTTTAGTACATAAAGAACACTGATTTAGACTTGAACTTGCAAATCTAACTTTTGTTTGGACCAAAACTAATAGAAAACAAACATATGTGAAAGTAATGAAAATGACTAAAACAACAACCAAATATCCCAAATATAATGATAATATACTAGTAGGAATGAAATCAACATAAACAAAACAAATTTTGAAAGCTAACTCAAAACAGACTCGTTACGGCAACACAAAACCCAATTCTGGAACCTAAAGAAAAATATATCCAAATTACCTCAAATTTAGAAACTTTTGCAATTAGGACCCCCAGTAAACATAATATAAAATTTAAGCTGATTCCGAGTTGAATTGATATATAGACACGAAACAACCTTTTTAAAACTCGAATTTAGAACCTAGGCCTAACGATGTCCAAATGACTTGAAACTTGATATTTAGTGCGATTTCACACTAAATAACCAGAATATTTTTGAGTTAATTACAATAAGTTTTGATATACTGTCGCGAAACAGATGTGTTACAGACTTGTTTTAACCCAAATAATGTTTTCTAATTGCTTCCTCTTGTTTTTACTCTAATAAGAACACAATAAACACAAAATAACAAGGATAAACACAAGAAAGAAAACAAACACTGACCTGAAACAAAACAAAGATAGATGAAGAGAAACTGATGTGAAACAAATAGATAACGAAAACAAAAAGGATATAACTTGATTCCGGAGCCTAGCTCTGATACTAACTGATGCGAACTTCTTGATCATGTGGTCAAGTAACCCTCAACGAAGATGATACTTCCCCAAGAAAGCTGAAAATTAGGTTTGAGAAGTGTGACACAATGGAAACCTATGCCAAGGCACCAACACTATCAGAATTGAATTGAATGACGCCACAAAGTCGGTTATACCTTGATAAGTCAGCTTTGATCTTTGTCCCAGCAAAAATAACGTGTTGCATCACGCAAAACACAAGTTTATTTTATAAATCCATAGCCACCTACTTTTCAGCATACAAAACACTTATATAATGCTTCAAATAACCCTAATGGATCCCTATTTATAGGCTGATTTGAGCCCACTTGTAAAATTGAACCAAATAAGTAATAATAAACCACAAACTAAGAAGAAAATAATAAAAATAATAAAAATCCAAAATTAATATCCTAGATATGCTAGAATCAAATTTGTCACCCTTAAAAAGTCTCAAATATACTAGAAAATCTGATCTGAATGTGGAATTAATTCTAAAGTCTTCTTACCTTATTGTGCTTGGTTTCCTTGTTTTACATAGACAATTAATGAAGAAAATCTCTCTCTTTTATACCTGCCAATTTAGTTTCTTTTCTAAACTAGGAGAATCATTAATTAATCATTCCTAGCTTAGGAAATTAGATTTGACAAACCCCCCCAAGCATCCTTTGTTGACTAGGAAACTTCCTCATTTGTTGATAATTATTCTCATAAATAATAGGAAAAGTAATGAATGGAATTTTCTTGAATTTTAGGAGAATATTTTATTGATTTAAATTTTTGTAGAATTAGGAAATCAACCCCAAATAAATCTGATTTGATTCCAACATTTTAATTAACCCAAGCCAATTTTGGACCCTATGTGGCCCAAACCCATGTTCATTAATAGAGACCAAATCAGACCCAAAATACACTCGAAATAAACTTTCTTTGATACCTAAAAACATCTCATACATAACCTATCATGATCTGACTGAATTACCCACCAAAAGAATTAGGCCGAACCTATCATCCATAAATACCTCAATCTGACCGAATACATCATTAGGTAAAACCCCATCATGAAAAACCTCAAGCTGAACTGTATACTGAACTGTATCAACAACCAATCTCAAACACATAACCGAATAATCACAGTTTCTCAAAATTTCCAACTATAAACCCATATAAACATAACATATATGTTCTACTAGTCCTTAGCCAGAGAAAAAAATGAAAAAGTCAAGGCTCATAAAACATAGGTTAAGCAAATAAAAGATAAATAAGCTCAAAATGGCTCATTAATGGATAACATGCTCTACATTGGCCTTTTAGGTTCAAATGGTTAAATTCTTACTTACCCTTATCATGTTCATGCATATATGTAATATAAATGTAATCTCTACAAGATATTAAACAAGTTTTGGAAATACATAACCTTTGAATGAATATCACACATCAAATATTCATGTTAGAGTCTTAAAAACTCATAAAAGTTAAAATCATCTACTAAGCTAACAAGACATATTTTCAAAGTCAATCCCTAAATTAATTAAGCTTTAAATATTACGAGTAAACCTTTTTATTTAGTTTATACCTTCTTCAAACTCACCTAGTTTAAGGACCCATGAAATCAATACCCCAAATATAAAACAATTTAGGATGAAATTCTTACAAGATTATCATCATTCTTGCATGACAACCTACTTAAATGATCAACAATATGGTTCTTAACTAATTTCTTGTTGTTTATTTCAAGATCAAATTCTTGCAAAAGCAAGATTCAACTTATTAATCTAGGCTTTGACTCTTTTGATATAAAAGGTGTTTAAGAGTTGCATGATCAGAAAACACGATCACCTTAGTTCCAAGCAAGTATGATTTAAACTTTTTAAGTGCAAAAACTATATCAAACAAATTTTTTCATTGTATGATAGTTGCATTAAGCCTAATCAAATGTGTGTGATGCATAAGAGATAACATGTAAATTCCAGCCAACTCTTTGACCTGACACAACTCTAACTACAAAGTCACTTGCATAACATACTTAAAATAAAGGTTTTAATTTGGTGGTTGCACAACGTGTTGAAGTTAGTTTCTTTTTAAGTTCATTAAACACATATTTACAAGTATTGTCAAACATAAACTTTGTATCCTTCACCAATAATTTGCATAGGAACAATGTTATTTTTAATAGTTCTTGATAAATCTTTGATAGAAACCTGTATGTCCAAAAAAAGAATGAACTTCTCGCTCACTTATGAGATAAGACAAGTAAAAGATAATATCTATTTTAGCTTTATCAACTTCCAGACCTTTAATAGAAACTACATGCCCTAAAATTATTTCTTGTTCAACCATAAAATGACATTTTTAGTTTTCATAAATCTTTTAAAAATAAGAGTTAAGTTTTCAAGACATGTATCAAAATAATTATCATAAATAATAAAATCATCCATAAAAATCTTTATGATTCTTTCTATATAATCTTAAAATATAATCATCATTCATCTTTGAAAAGTACCTAGTGCATTACATAAACTAAAAGGCATTCTCCTATACGTGAAAGTACTAAAAGGGTAAGTAAAAGTAGTCTTTCTTCTTCAGGTGCAATAACAATTTGATTATAACCACAATATCCATCAAGAAAGCAATAGTAAGACTTACCCATCAATCTCTCAAACATTTAGTCCCCAAAAAGGTAAGGGAAAATGATCTTCATATGCGTTCAAGTTCAATTTGCGATAATTAACACACATTCTCCACCCATTTTTAATGCGTGTAAGGACAAGTTCAACATCTTTATTTTATACAATAATAATCCTTAATTTTTTAGGAACTATATAAATTAGACCTACCCATTTGCTATCCAAAATAGGATAAGATTACTCCAACATCCAAAAGCTTTAAAATTTTAGCTTTCATTACTTCTATCATAAACGGATTCAAACACCTTTGCATCTCTCTTGTTGACTTTGAGTTCTCTGATTAAAGCATTTGATGTATACAAGTAAAAGAGCTAATTCTTTTAAAGTCATCCAAGTTTCATCTAATTACGGTTTATAGTCATGGAGATACACACAAGTCTATCTTCTTACATGTTTGTCAAGTTCTTTGTAATGATCATATATAACATCACATTCTTACTTAAAAAGATATACTTTAAGTAATTGAGTAAAGGTTCTAATTCAAGCTCGTGTGCTTGCAAAACAAAAGGTAAAAGCCTCTTGCGAGAGATAAAATAATAATGAAATTATATATGTATGACATAGCTTATAAAGCTTGCAATATCGTGACCGAATAAACCAAATCATCATTGATAACTAGCCCTATTTTTGTACAAGTCAAATCCAAACTTTGGCTTATCGCCACTTTTGCTACATACAAATAACATAATATATATTACCAGGAAATCTTATGACACTAAAAATATTGAATTCAACTATTTCACCATCAAGTTCCATAGTTAATGTTCTTACGTACACATCAATCTTAGTTTTAGCTGTTATAAGAAATGATCTTCCTAAAAGAATAAGTGATGATTTAGTTGAGTTATCATCTTTAACGGAAAAAACTAGACCTTTAACTTGCACTAACACGTCATCAAACATGACAATATAATAAACAAATGAATGATCAACAAATTGAATAATAATACCAGTTTCAATTAAAAGACCAAGGTTAAGATTTTCATAAATAAATTCCAACATTACACTAATCGAAGCTCTTAAGTGACACATAACCTTTTTAAAACTTGTATCACTAATATAACTAGGAATACAAAATGAACCTTTATATTTTTCTTGGAGTGGGAATTTCTTTTGAATAATAGTAAATACATTTTCTCAATATACTTACTATTTCATTACCTTTGAGTTTCTCATTCCTTTTTGTTATGCACAACTTCTTAAGAAATTTTGCATAGTAAATGATATGCTTAATTGCATCAAAGAGTGGAATATTGATTTTAACATTTCAAAACATCTCTAAAATCTCCTTCTCTTGTTCTTCTCTCTCGCGTAACCTAAAAAGGTGAAGTTAGCTTAAAGGGATTGAAAGGTTGAGAATTTACCTCAGGTGGCATGAAGAATGGTTTGGTCATGTTTTGAGAAGTTCTAGAAGGTTCGATCATAAATGGGGATGTTTTGACCTCAACTTTTATTTAATCTTTCAATTTGTTAATATACTTTTCTGGTCCTCCCAATGATTTTCCACCCCCCAATGTGATAACATATTTATTCTCTCTACTAAGCATAGCTTGTAAAGGCAACTTTCCAAAAACTTGTGATTTCAACTTACTAACAACTTGAACTTGTTGTCCTATTTGTTTCTCCAAGTTTTGGATACTTAACCTTATTTTATGCTGAAATCACTTCATATTTGTTGTATTGACAAGGTATTTGAACCAAGTAATTTCATCATCTCCTTCGTATCCTCAATTTACGTTCCCCTATTTGATTGATTAACTTGGGGTTGTTGTGGTATAGGTTGATATTGTGTATGTTTTTGGTTTATGATTCAAAATCACCTCATTGATTTTCATATCTGGATTTGAACTTATAAAAATCTTGACTTTATGTCAAATTTTAAAATATTGACAAGTGGTGAAGTCTTTCGATTAGACATGTTTTATTGAGAATAAAATATCTAATCTATTGAAGTATTTTATTGAATGATTTATATTTTATGATAATTCTTGGTGCACCTTTTTTTATTTCAACTTGATTTTATGTGTAAAAAGCGACACACAACCATGGTAATTTATTAGTTCTTATAGAATTCTTAGTTATAGTAATTCATTGATTTAGTTTTATAATATATGAATATTTTGATTTTTCTTTTCATTGAAATAAATGTATAATTTATAAAATCATAAAGATTAATTGACTAATTTTGCTCAACTATAGATACTGAGTTATAATTGACTCATAAAAGCGTGCGCGCGCATTTAATTACACTATCTAAGAGTTGTTACACAATTCAAAAATATTATATTTTAAAAAACTCATTTGTTAAAATCGTATACACGTATCATCAAATAATTCAGGAATCCTGCCATTCCTACTTGACGAAGCCTTTATTCAGGAAAAAAAACACAAATAAAAAAGAAAAAAATATTATTCTAATTAAAAAAAAAGAATACACGTATCATCAAATAATAATCCAGAATAGCAGATGTCATAAGAAACTAATCTAATAGTTGTTATTATTATTATTTTTTACGAATACTCGTATCAATGCAAATAAAGCCTATGCCGATATTTCTTTTTAATGGTCCTGTATCAACATGTCATCTAATTAAGATATTTACATTTACTTTGAAAAAATTATCAATATTATTTTGGAATCGAGTATCATTTCATTGTATTAAAGATGGATGAAGATATGATCTGTTCATAGATGGAATAATGGATCACTGGACAAGGGATGATTATTAAATAAACTGATGACTTGATTAATTTAACTCTTAACCCATTCGATTCTTCCAGTAACAGTTCAACACATAGTCAAGGAAGTTGCTACTTGCTCCAGAATACAAACCTTACAATTTTCCCACGAGATTCATGGAAAAGATTCAAGTATCTACGTTAATTTGCAGTATTTAATTCTTGTCCTGGAGACAATGAACACGAAAGTCAGCACAGAACTTAAGACAAAGGAGGTGTCCTGTCCTATGTAACTTTCTTGCACTAGATTTGCCTTGATGGACATATTAACAACTGTAGATGTTAGAGAAGAAATAAAGAAAAGTCAGCAGAGAGAAATTAATGAGATGAACCGGCCAGGGAAGGAGACGGTGCTTGCAATAAAAGACAAGGGGCGGGACACGGTGTCAGCTGACAAAGTATAGAAAAAGAGAAAAATATGAAGGAGAGGGGACGGAGATTGCCACGGCAGAGAGGGTAAAAGCAAGGTGCATAGGCAATCAAAGCACACATAGAAGAAATCGGCCAGCAAAGTGGCAAGTATCGCCAATACAGAAAACAAATGAGAAAAACACGGACCCCATATGGCTTTCAGCTTCTAATTATCAAGAGAATGAAGAAATACAAATAGTACCGCCACTACTACCTTTCTCCTCCCTACTATTCAGAGAAACACACTCACACATTCACGGAGATAGAAAGAAAGAAAGAGCAGTTTTAGCTTGTGTGATGCACAAGAAGTAGCGCAACAAACCGGCATCTCCATCTGGTATTCCTCCCCCGTTGCACTTCAATTTCAAACGTTACATTGCAATTTGAGCAAACCAATGTTTGTTACGCACCGAGGGCGTGGCGTGGCGGTGGTGGAAGAAACGGATCAAAAATTTAAGAAGAGCAAAATCAGTAATGGTATCACAATATTCATTGCATAGGTGGACACGGGACACCTGATTGTTAACTTTGTTATTTGTCTTCTTCTAGACTGTGTTGTCAGCCAGTCACAAGCAGGGGCAAGGCCAGGGCCTTTTTCTCTTTCTCATTTTTACTTACATCAATCTTGTTTTTAGCGAAAATGAGAAAGGGGGAGACGGGTAAGAAGAGGAGTGTCGCTGGCGAAGCAAAGACGTCAGGAAGTCATGAGGTTGGAGTACTTGAGACCACAAAATGGGTCAAAAATGGCTTGCCTCCTCCTCCTCACAACCCCCAAGGTTTTTTTTTCCCTCCAAATTTTCCCATTTTCTACTTTTATTTCTTATTACCATCCTTATTTTGTTATACATTGTGAAATATTTAGATGGTGTTTTCTGTAGACATAGAGAGAGCATAAATTTTCTTTAATGTTTCAGTATGTTTTTCTTTCTTATTTCACTCCTTTTTTTTTATATATAAAAAAGAAAGTTTGTTATGTCTCTTCATTCAACCATAATTGGGAACCTGAAATGATATTTTTTTAATTTTGGGATATGTGAATTTAATTTCGTAGTTGATCTTTTTTAATCTTTATATATTCATGATGTCTCAGAAAATAAAAACGATCTATATACTGAACTGTGGTATGCATGCGCCGGTCCTCTAGTTTATGTACCGCGAGTTGGTGACAAGGTTTTCTACTTCCCACAGGGTCACCTGGAACAGGTTCTACCTTTTTCTGTTTAATTGCTTTTTTTTTTTCTTTCTGGAATTTATCTGTCACTTGATTTTTTTGCACATTTCAATGGTGTGTGTGTGTGTGTGTGTGATGAAGAAACAAGATTTTATTCCATTTTGTTTCGTACGAGAATTATTGCCTTGAATTGTTTCCATCAACGAGTGTGAATTTAAAAGAAACAAGACAAGATTACTTCTACTGGATTCCCAAAATGTTTTAATGCATTACAAGATGGTTCTGAATTCGTTTGTAATACCCACACAGAAGTTTAGAAAACTAAATGTTAATTTTATTTGCCATGTACGTTTCATTTTATATGGTGTTCTGTAATCTGCTACAGGTTGCTGCATTCTTGAATGAAGATAGTAAGACGGCAATGCCCATCTACGATTTACCTTACAAGATCCTCTGCAAGGTCGTCCATGTTCAACTTAAGGTATGCCACATTCAGGGCATTGTTTGTTTGTTTTATTTATTTGGAATGATGTGTGTGAATTATATGGTCTGAGAATCAGATAGGTTAAAAATTTGTTGCATTTTGTGAAGTTATGGAGTCTTGTAGTGTTCTAAGTGTTTATTGTCATCTTGCAGGCTGAAGCTAAAACAGATGAGGTGTTTGCCCACATAACTTTGCTTCCAGTAGCAGAGGTTAGCTAGCTGCTGATATTGTGATCCAATCTGCAATATGTTATGTTCATAAATGAGTGGATTCATTTGGTTTTTCGACGATGGTATTTCTATTTATATTCAGATCTTATTGATTAGTTAATATACATGACTGTACTCATTTTCTTGACAATGGAAAATCAGGAAATAAAATTTGTCCATTAAACTTCCATGGAGATGCCCGAATAATTTTCCTAAACCTTGTTTATAAATGTTTTGTTATTTACCTCAGCTATCACAATTTTTATGTGTTGTTTGCCTGCAGGGAGATGAGCTAAGCTCAAACAAGGATGGAGAGTCCCTTCTGTTGCATAGAAAAACTCGTGTGCTATCCTTTACCAAGAAACTTACTCCATCTGACACAAGCACACAAGGTGGATTCTCTGTTCCAAAGCGACATGCAGAAGAGTCCCTTCCACCTTTGGTTAGTATCCTTACAGTGATTTATTTAAGCAATCAACAACATCAAATCATACTGTACAGTCTGAACCCGTTGAGCTGTCATTTTTACTCATTAAACTACACATGATTTTCTTAGATAACTTCTTTGTGTTAGGCAGATGGGGATCAATTCCCCTATTGAATAATTGCAATTTGCCAACCTATGATGAACTATTTGTACAAGGAGATTTTGTATTCACATGTTATAGTGGTGGTGCAGGACAAGTCTCAGCAACCCCCAGCACAGGAACTTCTCGCCAAAGACTTGCATGGTTCTGAATGGCGCTTTAGACATATCTATAGAGGTAAATCCTACTTAACTATAGATCTCGAAACATCTAGGCCTGCAATAATTCATATGTACTTCTATTTGTCAATGCAGTGTTCAGGGACATGCATGATCATGTGAGCTTATTTGTGTGTGAAAAAGGAAGCATAGCTTCTTCTTTTTTTTTCTTTTTTTTTTATCTTATGTCCATATTATCATGTTCATATGGATGAAGTGTTTTTCTTTCAAGATTCAAAATGTTCTTCTGTTTCTACATAATGCTGAGGGAAAAGAAAAGGAAAATGTATTTAGCTTTCAAAATGAAATGACAATAGGCTCACTTCAATTCCTGTGTAATAGTCCACAATGAATTAACACCAATAAAAAATTTATCATATGAATCTCTAATGTTTTGTGGAAAATATTTCTTTTTAACCTTTGTTTTTGCCTGAATCATTGTAGGCCAACCAAAGAGGCATTTGCTTACTGGTGGTTGGAGCACATTTATCTCTTCAAAAAGGGTTGTTGCTGGGGATTCTTTTATCTTCCTTCGGTAATCTCTCTCTCTCTCTCTCTCTCTCTCATTGGTGTTTGTGTGTCAAAGGATTTGACATTTACTTAAATAATCTTTTTATAACTGATGTTTTCATGTATCCACTAAGCACTGCCTTCAGTGACTAACAATGATAAATTTTGAGGCTATAAGTCCTGTTTTGTATCTATATTAATTTTAGAGTAATTGTAATATGTTACAGGTTCCAGTTTTATTGATATCTCTTGATTTGTCAGATGAATAACAATATTTGTTTTCAGAGGCGAATCTGGAGAACTTCGGGTTGGGGTCCGTCGAGCAATGAAACTAGAGAACAATTTATCAGCGAATGTCGTAACTGCCCATAGCATGCAACTTGGAATACTTTCCAGTGCTTCCCATGCCATTTCTACTGGAAGCATTTTTACAATCTTCTTCCATCCTTGGTGAGTAATAGTTACGTGATGATTTATGAAGTCTTTAGAAATGGGTCGTTGACTCTAGCAGTTGGAATGGGCTTGCTATGTTTTTATGATTTGAGAAAAGAACTTTTTATCTCTTTTTCAGGACAAGTCCTGCTGAATTTATCATTCCATTTGATCAATACATGAAGTCAGCTGAAATTGAGTACTCCATTGGGACAAGATTCATCATGCAGTTTGAAGGAGAGGAATGCACAGAACAGAGGTGCCAAAACTTTTGGAACATTTTGCACTCTTTAACATATTTGAAAATCTTAGGATTCCTGGATCTGCCAACTGTTAATGGCATTTTATCTGTTATCTGTGATGAATTTGGAAGAACAGCTTAGCTATTCAATATTACTGTGATTTCACATTCTATAAACAGTAAATACGTGACAAAAATGCACAGTTATGGCATATAATTCCTTCCTTTTGTCATCAGTACCTTTAGGATCGAAAGATGTGAGGGCACTGTAGTTGGTGCTGAAGATGTTGATCATATTCGGTGGCCCAACTCAGAATGGAGGATTCTCAAGGTAACAAGCCATTTTCTATGATTTAAATACATTATCTAGCCTCTTAAATAGATTCCAATTTTTTTACTATTTAATAATCTTGAGCCTTTATAGGTAAAATGGGATGCTGCTTCAGATGCATTCGTGCATCCAGAACGTGTTTCTCCCTGGAACATTGAGCCTATAGAACCTATAAGAAAGAAGCATGCTTCTCTTGTACATCAAGGAAAGAAGGCATGTATAGCAGACAAATCACTGCCTAGGTTTCTTATCTCTGTCAAGGATGGTCAGTTGCTATTTATCCATGGCTTCTCCTAATAATAGAAAATTGGAAGTAAAGTGTTTGCTTCTGCAATTTATGTTCTGAAATTCCTTTTTACTATCAGGCTTATTGCATAGTTCAGTTGAGTATGCAAATCGAAGCCACTTAAAGGTCTTCCAAGGTCAAGTAGATAGGGATACGGGTGCTAATAAATTTGGTGCATTTAAACAGCCTACAATAGCACATTTGCTTTCCCCTCCAAATCCTGAATGGAACTTCTCACCAATCGGAAAAGATAATCAGGAGCAGTTTTGGATGCATGGCCCCGTTTATCCGTGTCCCAGCAGTACAGTATCATTTCCTGGTGGAAACATAGCAAGGCTGGGTAATCCTAATAGCTGGTGCTCCACACCTAGCTCTTATGGAGTCCATGATAATGCTGTTGGAAGCAGAAGCTTGTCAGTTCCATTTGTCTCTCACAATTCTGGGTCTCAGAAGTGGAGAGGTTTTGAACTGAAGCATGCAAACGAAGTTCCACTTGCTGCCCCGCACAGTGGTGGCAGCAGTTATATGCTTTTCGGTGTCAATTTAGAAAATAATCCACCGGAGCTCCCTTCACCACAAGTTGCCACTTCTGTTGTGCTTGAAAATCACAATTATGTTCCCCTAACATCTCAGTCGAGTGTTTCAGAGCCATCAAAGAGTACATCAGGTGTTAATTCTGATAAACAATGCAGGAACTGTTCCTCGGCTGCTATTCCTAGTTGCACAAAGGTATTCTATTGTCTCTAGTTTTTTTCTTTCTTTTGTTTTAGGAAGTAGACCTTTTGAATTGCATTTTTAGAGGAGCTGCATACATTAAGGCTTAATTTGGTAATGCTGTTTGTTTTTGCTGTAGTTGTGGCTTTTGGAATGTGTTTGGGAAAAATTATTGTTAAAAAGTGGTGCACAACTAAAATGAAAAAAAATTAAACTTTAATAAAAAATAATGAAAATATTATGTTGTAGCTAAAAAATTAACATGTTTTTGTTATTTTCAAGCATTTGTTATTTTTTTCATCAAGTGTTAAAAAAAAAGGCACATGCATGCTATTTCTTATTTATTTTACCCCAGATTTTTTTTTAATATAATCTTAGAATGCATGTCAAGATTTAATAGGATAACATCAGAAATTAAAAAAAAAATAAATTTGAATAGAGGATAATAATTTTACTTCCATTCTCCTCAAGACCCATCATGCTACAAACCAAGTAATAAATGGACAAACAATTTAAAATATATTAAAAAAACATTTGTGTTCAGAATTGTCCATTGCATAAGCATCAAATTGATGCTTGGTTCTAGATGTAGTTAAAAGTGTGTGGTGAGAGCTCTCTTTTTTATTTTTTATTAAACACTTTTGGTATTGTGGTGGGAGTAAAAGTTGTTGGGTTTCTCTAAACACATATATACAGTAGAAACAATAAATTTAAATTTTTTTAGGAGTCCCAAAGATCCCGTTAGACGTATCTAAAGTAGTTTAGACTTTATGTGAATATTACCTGAAGATTATATGTTCTTTTCGGCTTTGAATATTTACTTTAAGATTGGGTTGTCGCAAACCACAAACTGTCCAAATATCCAGTCTCTAATGGTAATTCACACAACCATCAATGAGAAATCTCCTAAACTCTTTTAGAAGAGAGAAATTGCTATACTTTTGAGTGCTAACTCTTTTATGTTTTAGGTGTTTATGTACTGTACTCTAGTCACATTAGAAAATACGAGGTATGACATTCTATTTATGGAGAAATTTAAAAACCCTATAAATAACAAAATACCATATTTCCCATTCAATAATATTACATATATTATTTTAAAATAATTTTATAAATTTATTCGATCAAGTCCATATTTGATTTTTTTCTAGGTCTAGAATTGTAATCATCTTTATTAATTATACTCTAGTCTTCAATTTTTAAAATGTATTTACAATTAAGTCACACTTGATTAGTCATCCCATTTTAATTTTTGACCAATGATTATTTTGTATGTGATCCATTAGATTTCCTAATAAGTTGATCAAAATATAAATTATAATCTTAAATAAAATAAGATTAAATAATTTAATTTATTATCAATTCAACAATTGATTGACTTATATTAGAAGATCAAATACAATATTTAGCAACCTGTCATGATCTTCTAAATATTAAGAAAGTCACAAGTGGTTTGACTTAACTTTTCGGTGACTATTTTCTTAGTGTAATTATTATCCCTTCATCATGAATGTTCTGATTTAGTTATTATAGTATGAAATATGTGTGATTTGTTAAATCATGTTAGTTTTCAACACTATAATAATTGATTATTTGAATAAGATTTAAAACTCTTTTTAAGATTTTATTCCACCTTGGCCATGAATTTCATAATCAATACTATTTGAGAATAGATAAATATTTTCTCTAATTTACCTAGGATGATGAATCCTCTCTTGATTACTCAAATACTTTTATATAGTTTATGTTATACCCAATATCTTTTCATTTGCTACCCTTGATTAGGATAAAATGTGATCATGATCAAAATATAATACTCCATATATAAGATAACTTAGTGATCTCAAGTCTAAGGATCACTTACACAACTATTACGTGATCCTTTTCATAGACATGTGATTTCTTCATATGGAACTCTCTTGTGGACCAATTCAATTTACATGTCATTTAACAAGTACTTGCATATTAGTTTTAGGTATCTCACATATCTCAGTTTATGAGAGCAGCTGATTTCTTCCATAAAGGAACATAATATACATTGGTCTTAACAACTTTAATTAATGTCCAATTTTAATAGAACACTGACTAGGAATATTTAGGAATAATGTTTTGATGCAATATAAATCTCATAATTATAACAATTTTATATCTTTTCTTTCTATAATTTCTCTAATAAAATAGAATCACCTAAATAAATGATGCGAACCTCGTTATTACATGGTCATGCAATTCACAATTAAGATTGAGATCTGATCTCGAAAAGCTGAAAGAGGTTTGATAGGAGTGTGACATAATGAAAACTTGTCCTAAGACACCAACACTATTGGAATGAAGTTGAATGACGTCACGAAGCTAGCTAGTTAATCTTCGATAAGTCAAATTTAGGTTTTTCAAGAACCAAAGAATGCAAGAATTTCTCTCCGATGTTAAAACTGAAAAGTTCAGATGTATTATTCATCAAAGTGTTTTATTTTTTAAAACAAATTTAGGCTTTACATGTGTTTAAAAACCTTAACGGATCTACCCTTGTGGGTTGAATTGATCCACTTACAAAAACTAACCTAAAACTTTTACTAGCAATTCCAAACCCTAATCCAAACAAATCTTAGATCTTAGTTTAAAAACAAAGTATTAATTAAGCTTAAACATAGAAATAATAATGAAAACAACAAGTTTGGGTGGTAACTTGTTGAAGCCGCATGTAATAGAAAGAAAAACAAGATAAAATATCTTAATTTCATAGCTTAAATAACTTTTGGCTGAGATCCACCTTTCTAGATACTCTAGGATTGCTTAGTCAACTTTTAAAGTCCTTTAGATGCTAGGAAATCTGATCTAAATAAAAATATTCTTAGAAATTAATTCTTCTTGCGGACCTATCACTTTTCTTCCTTGACTAGGAGAATCAAATCTTTAGTATTAAATAATCCTTCCAAGTTTAGGATTTAGATCTGACAGCTCTCTTTAGTTTCCTTGCATGACTAGAAAACTTCTTTCTTTGTTGCTAAATATTCTCCTAAATAATAGGGGCAATAATGAATGAATTTCCCTTTCAATTCTAGGATAATATTTTGTTGATCCTTGTACGAAAAACATCCTAACATCTTAATTTGTCCAAGCCAACTTTGAACCTCATGTGGCTCAAACCCATACTCGTTAATATAACTCAAATCAGACCTAATACAAGCTCCCAACAAACTTACTTTGCTGTCCAAATCAGACCCATACATGGGCTGACCTGATTTGGTCGAATGAACCATCAAAGTGATTTGACTGAATCCATCATCATGTACAAACCAAGGCTGCCTAAAACTATCCCATGCCAAAAACTCATCATAGTCGTATGGAACACAAGTTAAATCCCAAGAAAAAAACACAATCTTGGCCAAATAGCCTCCCCATCAAACCCAAGCATAAAATCGAAGGTCTTTTATGATAAATCCATGGTTGAATTGTATCAATAAATATTTGGATCTTTGATGAGACCTTAGTTTATTTGCTTATGCAATGGCTCCATTGTTATCATAGTTCATGGTTACTAGATAAACAATGCTAGGAATCACGCCTAGTTCAGTGATGAACTTCTTGATCCAAACAACTTTTTTTCCATCTCTGACGCTTAGATGTATTCAACTTCAGTTGTAAAATCTATTGTGATCTCTTGTTTGTGACTCTTCCAACTTACCACACCATTATTTAGAGTAAAAACATATTTTGACTGAGATTTGCTATCATCAATATCAGATTGAAAACTAGCATCTGAATAACTATGAACTTCCAATTCATGTCCTCTATAGATCATAAAGACATTCTCAGTTCTTCTTAAGTACTTCAAAATATTCTAAACTATCTTTTAGTGACTTTGACTTGGATTAGATTGATATCTACTTGTTATGCTCAAAGCATAAGATATATGTGGTCTTATACATAGCATCACATTTATAATGGATCCTAAAGGAATCTTTTTCATCATATCTCTCTCAATTCGTGTCTTAGAATATATTTTTGGAAAGATGTATTCCTTGTAAAATAAGTAAGTGTTCTCTTTTGAATTCTTTCATGCTAAATCGTTTTAGCATTTTATCTATGTACGTGGATTGAAACAATCCAAATAATCTTCTAGATCTATCTTTATAGATCTTTATTCCTAATATATAGGCTGCTTCTCCTATATCTTTCATGCAAAAATTCTTGGACAACTAGATCTTTACTGATTAGAGTAAAAGAATGTCATTTCCTATCAATAATATGTCATCTATATATCACATTAAGAAAACTTCATTGAGTTATATTCCTCTTATTGATATTTTCAAGAACAAATTCTTTCACTACAAAAGGTAATATATTTTAAGACAAACACCTTTTGCTCAATAGCCAACTAGTTTTTTTGATACCCTACTAGTTTTTTTGATACCCTATAAACTTAATATTATCTGACTTGACTTCTACATTTTCATATATTAAATGCTTCACATAAACATTACATCCCAAATATTTATGTATGATAGGTTTGGTTTCTTACCATTCCATATCTCATATAGAGTCTTATCAATAAATTTTGAAGGAACTCTATTTAAAAGGTAAGAAACAGTTTGCAGGGCATAGCCCTAGAAAGAAGGTAAAAGGTTTGTATAGTTTATCATGAACCATACCATATCCAATAGGGTACGATTTTTCCTTTCAGAAACTCCATTGAACTGTGGTGTTCTAGAAGGTTTTCATTGTGAGAGAATCTCATTATCTTTTAAATAATCTTGAAATACTTGGTTCAAGTATTCACCACCTCGATCAGATTAAAGTATTTTGATACTCTTTTCAGAGTTTTTTCAACTTCATTTCTGAATTTCTTAAACCTTTCAAATGATTCAGATTTGTGTTTTATTAAATACACATAACCATATCTAGAATGGGCATTAGTAAATGTAATGAAATAAGTATATTCACATAAGACATGAATCGTCATTGGTCCACATGCTTCTGTATATATTAGAACTAACAATTCTTTGGTCATCTTACCTAATATACAAACTTAACAAGTTTTGTACGATTCATAATAAAAAAGATCAAAACACCCTTCTTTATGTAATCATTAATATAACCTAGTCTACAATGCCATAAATATGAAAGATATTGATTATCTAATATATTCTTCTTGGAGTTTATATTGAACATGATCATTTTAAAATCAAGTAATACAAACTATTTGTATAATAATTGAATTCATATAAAAACACCATTATTATAAAAAGAACAATATTTGCTCTTAATAATAAATTTAAATTCATTCAAAGCTAAGTAAGAAACATTAGATTCATTAATCAAATATAATTGAATATTAAAGATAAAAAAGCTTTATTAATAATAAATATGTTTTACATGAATAAAATCAGTATTATGTGTAACGAACCGATTAACTATAAGACATATTTACTAACAAAAATATCCTTATCACATTACCAAACGGGCACTAAAACAACTACAAGCAAAAAAAAAAAAAAAATCTAATTTTCTTGGTAGGGATCCCATTCAAATTACATCATTTAATGAGAAGGCCAATGAAGTCATCATTTAATCGTCCTTCTTGAAATTTCTTTGGCGCACCCTGTATGTGCCGAATGATTGTTTTCTTATTTTAATTTTGAGATAGTTTTCTTTCTTTCAGGTGCTCAAATATGGAACTGTACTAGGAAGATCAGTTGATCTCACACAATTCGATGGGTACAGTGAACTCATTTGTGAGCTTGACCTGATGTTTGACTTCCAAGGAAGTTTGATTGATGGGACCAGCGGGTGGTGTGTAGCGTACTCGGACAATGAAGGGGACATGATACAGATTGCAGATTGCCCATGGCAGTTAAGTATCAAAACCTCTTAACAGCTTGTCTAGTATTCAACAAAAAACAAAGGAAAAAGAAAGAAACGAAGTAGCATTTCATGGCATTGTTTTTTGCTGCGTTTGTAATGGTTAGCTGTGAATTAATTTGGTGCTACTGTTATTTAAAATGCAGGGAATTCCTATCAGCGGTCCATAGGATTTTCATCTGTCCCAAGGAAGAAACTGGCAAGCTGAATCCAGTCTCACCAAATCCATCACCTTCAGAGTAACTATTGTTCACTAGGTCACTCCGTGCCTTGTGTTCATGGGCTTACATTCATAGATGTGTGTTTGCACTTATTCTAAGGCAATTAAATATGTGTGGCATTATTTTGATGCAAGTAAAATCCGAACGCAGTGCTTATGCTCAGAACATTTTTTTTTTTTAAATAATACTTGGAAAAGGCTAACCCAGACTAGTGTGGGATTAACAAGTCTTTGTTGTTGCTCTTGGAAATAGTGTTGATACAGGCAGACAGCACAACGTTTATCACGAGGATGTTATACACTGATGCATCATTATATGTGAGTGCACAGGGTTTATATATCCAGTGAAGGATTAGGTGTTTGTAGGTGCCTTGTTTGAGGGAATTCTAACACTATATTTTGCAAGGATCCCTTTTGAATATATTGAGTTGTTTCATTTTCATTCTTCCATGTTTTAACTTGCCTAGGAAAATTGGCTTTCCTTCCTATAAGCTTCCAGAGATTTTGCCAGAGTCACTTGATGAAAAATTCGCCCCTTGACTTGCCAGGTGCTGCACACAGTAAACATCTGCCTACCTGTTTCATTAGTTTAGGAAAATGCACAAGTAGAGAATTATTTAAATCAAAAGGGAGAAGTATGAACAAGGCTTGCTAGCATAATTAATTGATTTTATTCAAACGAAAGCCAAAATCTTTCCTCTATTGTTGACATCCTACTTGTATTTGATATTGATGTTTAAAATATAGTCAAGCAATATATGAAGTTACAAGGAACACTCAAGTGTTTGCTAACATTCACATCCATTTTCCACATCAGTAGGGATATCGCTGGATGGGTACCTGCTTTATACCTAATCCATGGTCAACCCACACTCATCAGGTAGATCCTGTTACCCAGGCATCTCGGTGTAATTGAGATTTCTCTCTCGAGAGCAGATTCTGTTTTTGTCATAGCAATTGACACAACTAGTAAAATATCAACCGGGATAAATTGTACAGGAGTAAATTATAATTAAGTCCCTCCAGTTTCTTAGATTGAATTAAATTGTCCTTCATAATTTAAAACTAATTAACTAATCCCTTAACCGATATTGCAATGCTTAATTTTTTTTTATTTTTTCCAAAAATATCTTATTTTCTCTTTAATCTTTTCATATTCTCTATTTTGTTCTGTTTCTTAAAATAAAAATCAAATAAATTAGAAAAGAACATGAAACAAGTGAAAAGATCAAGCAGCAAATAGATTTTAAAAATATAGGGACTAATTAATTATTTTTTAAATCAAAAGGACTATTTAATTTATTTTACAAGCAAGAGAGCCTAATTTATATTTTACTCAAAAGTTTAGAAAATAATCTAAATTCCCTCTTTTACTGGTTGTTCACCTGCCTGCCTCCTCCCGAAAAAAGCAAAAAAAAAGAAAAGATGGAGGAAACCAATGTTGAAATCAGTAAGGTTGCTTTTCAGTCACACTATGAGTTTTTGCTAGAGAAACAAACGGACCTGGTGATGTGCATTAGCTTCCTAACCCAAACAATCTGATGTGAAGATAAAGGAAGATAGGTTTAGTTATATGGTTTTTCTTATGGTGTTTAGGTTGAAAATTACATATTTTATAATGAAAATGAGGGATAAAGTCTGAATGAAACTCTTTGATAAGTCAGAGACGCCACAAAGGAATTTCAATCAAGATAAAGATGCCATAATTTTTGTGATTAAGAGTGATAAGTCTGATTTTTTCTTCAGCAATTTCTAGAAATGGAAGAACAAGGACGAAAACTTTCTGAATGAGAAGTTGAAAAGTTTAATATTATTACCAAAAGTCACAAAATATGGTCTGAAACATCATTATATACTTGGAACAACCCTCAAAGTTTAGGAAATACCAAAATAACATAATGGAGACCCAAATAAATGACTTTGTTCAGAAAACTAGACAAATAATAAATAGCACGCGTTTTTGACTTATAGCAGACAAACAGACACAAAAAACTAAAACAACTATAACTTTTTATACAAAACTCCAATGCATGCATGGTTAAACAATATGGAAAGATGATATTTTGAACTTGAAAACCATGTAGAATAGGCTTTATTTTTCCACGCATTAAACATGAGCAAAATTCGGGCCAAAATTGGTCCATGGACTGACAGCAAACCCAAACTCATTAAAACTCCCAAATCATGATCCAAGCGTTATTTGTAGACAAACAAACATATATGAACCATTTTCATTCAGTTCGCAAACCCTTAAACTCATCGAAGCTTCAGTCGTGCTAATCTGACTTGTTAAGGCACTTTGTAGTTGTTTTGCTTGAGCTCTTTTTATTGGACCATCTGAATGCCCATAGACATTAGAATCAACCCCTTCCATGTTAAAATCATGATGCATATCATCACCCTTGGGTTGAAAGTGATTTGTCCTCAAATCAGAATCATCAACATCTTCCAAGTAAGGTGACAAGTCTTTTACATTAAAAGTAGTTGAAACATTGTACTCACTAGAAAGGTCAACCTTGTAAGCATTATCATTCACCCTTTCGACAACCCAAAATGTTCCATCAAACTCTTGGCATCACTTGCTTGGAAATCTACCTTGGCTAAGATGAATCCAAACAAGATCTCTCGGCTCAAACCTGACCATTTTCCGCCCTTTATTAGCATGCTTGGTATACTTTGTCGTCTTCTCCTCAATATGAGATCGAACCTGTTCATGGAGTTTTTTCATCATTTCTTCCTTTTTAACCCCATCCATAGAAGTCCTCTCATTAATTAGAATAGACACCAGATCAATAGGAACACAAGAGTTAAAACCATACATAACTTCAAATGGTGAAAATTTTATAGCTCCATGCATACTACGATTATAAGCAAACAACACAATAGGCAAACAAGTGTCCCAACTCTTCAAATTTTTACTTATAATAGCTCGTAACAAAGAAGAAAGAGTTCGGTTCACTACCTCCATTTGTCCATCAGTTTGCAGATGACATGCTATATTGAATAATAGTTTCGTTCCAAGCTTCCTCCAAAGAGTCTTCTAAAAATGGCTTAGGAATTTTGCATCATGATCAGATACAATACTTTTAGGGACTCTATGCAAGCGCTTTTGAGGTGTTTTGCTAGTCTGGCACGACGAGACCTGCTCTTAACCTAGTAGTGATTCCATGGCTACCATAGGGAAAACAGCCTCCAAAAACTACTGTAAAAATTTGAGCACGATCCAATGGTTGGATCAAAAGTTAGAGCCCTTTTGAGTCGTTACTCTTGTTTAGTGTGACCGGACCACCACTACACCGAGACGCGATTTCATACCTACTCCAAGGAAAACAACCTCCAGAAACTCCTGTAAAAATTCAGGAGTGATCCAACAGTCGGATCAAAAGTTAAGGCGCTTTTGAGCCATTATGTTGGTATGGCATGACCTGCTCTTAAACAATTAGCGATTTCATTTATACCATAAGGAAAACTACCTCCAGAAACTACTTTAAAAATTTAAGGACGATCTAACGGTTAAATCAAAAGTTCAAGCCCTTTTGAGTCGTTACTCTAGTCTGGCGCGACTGGACCTCTGCTTCACTGAGTAGCGATTCCATACCTACTCCAAGAAAAACATCCTCCAGAAACTCCTGTAAAAATTCGGGAGTGATACAACGATCGGATCAAAAGTTAAGGCGCTTTTGAGTTGTTATGCTGGTCTGGCACGACGAGACCTGCTTTTAACCAATTAGCAATTCCATTGCTTACACAAGGAAAAAAACCTCCGAAAACTACTATAAAAATTTGAGCACGATCCAACGGTCGGATCAAAAGTTAAAGCCTTTATGAGCCGTTACTCTCGTCTGGCGCGACCGGACCTCTGCTTCACCAACTAGCGATTCCATACCTACTCCAAGAAAAACATCCTTCAGAAACTCCTATAAAAATTCAGGAGTGATCCAACGGTCGGATAAAAAGTTAAGTCGCTTTTGATCTGTTATACTGGTCTGGCACGACGAGACCTACTCTTAACCAATAAGTGATTCCATTGCTACGACAAGGAAAACAGCCTCTGGAAATTATTTTAAAACTTTGAGCACGATCCAACGGTCATATCAAAAGTTAGAGCCCTTTTGAGCCGTTAATCTAGTCTGGCGCGACCGGACATTCGATTCATCGAGTAGCGATTCCATACCTACTCCAAGAAAAATATCCTGAAGAAACTCTTGTACAAATTGGGGAGTGATCCAACTGTCCGATCAAAAGTTAATGCGCTTTTGAGATGTTATGTTGGTGTGGCATGACGATACTTGCTATTCACCAAGTAGCGATTCCATGGCTACTCCAAGAAAAACTGCATCCGAAAAGTACTGTAAAAATATGAGTACGATCCAATGGTCGGATAAGAAGTTAGAGCCCTTTTGAGCCGTTACTCTGTTCTGTCGCGACCAGACCTCCGCTTCACCAAGTAGCGATTACATACCTACTTTAAAGAAAACATCCCCCATAACCTCCTGTAAAAATTAAGGAGTGATCCAACGATCGAATCAAAAGTTAAGTTGCTTTTGATCTGTTATGCTGGTCTGGCACGACAAGACCTGCTCTTAACCTAGTAGCGATTCCATAGCTACCACAAGGAAAACAGCCTCCAGAAACTACTAAAACATTTGAGCACGATCAAATGGTCGGATCAAAAGTTAGAGCCCTTTAGAGCCATTATGTTGGTCGGGCACGACAAGACCTGCTTTTAACCTAGTAGCGATTCCATGGCTATCAAAAGGAAAACAACCTCCGCAAACTATTGTAAAACTTTGAGCACGATCCAAAGATCGTATCAAAAGTTAGAGCCTTTTTGAGCCGTTACTCTCGTCTCGCGCGACCTGACCTCCTCTTCACCGAGTAGCGATTCCAAACTTACTCAAAAAAAACATCCTCCAGAAACTCCAATAAAAATTCAGGAGTGATCCAACGGTCGGATCAAAAGTTAAATCGCTCTTGATCTGTTATGCTGGTTTGGCAGAACGAGACCTGCTCTTAACCAATTAGCAATTCCATTGCTACCACAAGGAAAACAGCCTTCGAAAACTATTGTAAAACTTTGAGCACGATCCAACGGTCATATCAAAAGTTAGATCCCTTTTGACCGTTACTCTTGTCTGGCGCGACCTGACCTCCTCTTGACCGACTAGCGATTACATACCTACTACAAGGAAAACATCCTCAAGAAACTCCTGTAAAAATTCAGGAGTGATCAAACGGTCGAATCAAAAGTTAAGGCGCTTTTGAGCCGTTAGGCTGGTGTGGCACGACGAGACCTGCTCTTAACCAATTAGCGAATCCATTGCTACCACAACGAAAACAGCCTCCGAAAACTAGTGTAAACATTTGAGCACGATCCAACAGTTGGATCAAAAGTTAGAGCCCTTTTGAGTCGTTACTCTATTCTGGCACGACCGGACCTCCGCTTCACCCAGTAGTGATTCCATACCTACTCCAAGGAAAACATCATCCAGAAACTACTGTAAAAATTCAGGAGTGATGCCACGGTCGGATCAAAAGTTAAGGCGTTTTTGAGTCGTTATGATGGTCTGGCACGACGAGACATACTATTAACCAAATAGCGAATCCATTGCTACCACAAGGAAAATAGCCTCCAGAAACTACTGTAAAAATTTGAGCATGCTCCAACAGTCGGATCAAAAGTTAGAGCTCTTTTGAGCCGTTACTCTGATCTAGCGCGACTTGACCTCCTCTTCACCAAGTAGCGATTCCATACCTACTCCAAGGAAAACATCCTCCAAAAACTCCTGTAAAAATTCAGGAGTGCTCCAGCGGTCGGATCAAAAGTTAAGGAGCTTTTGAGCCGTTATGCTGGTCTGGCACGACGAGACTTCCTCTTAACATAGTAGCAATTCCATGGCTACCACAAGGAAAACGGCTTCCGGAAACAACTGTAAAAATATGAGTACGATCCAACGGTCGGATCAAAAGGTAGAGCCCTTTTGAGCTGTTAATCTAGTCTGGCACGACCGGACATTCGATTCACCGAGTAGCGATTTCATACCTCCTCCAAGGAAAACATCCTCCATAAACTACTGTAAAAATTCAGGATTGATGCAACGGTCGGATCAAAAGTTAAGGTGCTTTTAAGTCGTTATGCTGGTCTGGAACAACGAGACATATTATTAACCAAGTAGCGATTCCATTGCTACCACAAGGAAAACAGCCTCCAGAAACTATTGTAAAAATTTGAGCACGATCCAATAGTGGGATAAAAAGTTAGAGACCTTTTGAGCCGTTACTCTAGTCTGGTGCATCCTGACCTCCTCTTCACCGAGTAGAGATTCAATACCCACTCCAAGGAAAACATCCTCCATAAACGCTTGTAAAAATCCGGTACTGATCCAACGGTCAGATCAAAAGTTAAGGCGCTTTTGAGCCGTTATGCTGGTTTGGCACGACGAGACCTTCTCTTAACCTAGTAGCGATTCCATTGCTACCATAAGGAAAATAGCCTCTGCAAACAATAAAAATTTGAGCATGGTCCAAAAGTTCGATAAAAAGTTAAAGCCCTATTGAGCCGTTACTCTAGTCTGGCCCGACCTGACCTCCTCTTCACCGAGTAGAGATTCCATACCTACTCCAAGGAAAACATCCTCCATAAACTCCTGTAAAAATTCAGGAGTGGTCCAATGGTCGGATCAAAAGTTAAGGCACTTTTGAGTCGTTAGCTGGTCTGGAACAACGAGACATATTATTAACCAAGTAGCGATTCCATTGCTACCACAAGGAAAACAGCCTCCAGAAACTATTGTAAAAATTTGAGCATGATCCAACGGTTGGATCAAAAGTTAGAGCTCTTTTGAGTCGTTCCTCTAGTCTGGTGCATCCCGACCTCCTCTTCACCGAGTAGATATTCCAAAGTTACTACATGGAAAATGGCCTGCAGAAGCTCCTGTAAAAATTTGGGAGTGATCCAAAGGTCGGATAAAAAATTAAGGCGCTTTTGAGCCGTTATGCAGGTCTGGTAGGATGAGACCTGCTCTTAACCAAGTAGCGAATCCATTGCAACCACAAGGAAAACAGCTCCCGAAAACTAGTGTAAAAATTTGAGCACGATCCAACGATCGTATCAAAAGTTAGAGCCCTTTTGAGTCGTTACTGTTGTCTAGTGCAACCGGACCATCGCTTGACCGAGTAGCGATTCCATATCTACTCCAAGAAAAACATCCTCCAGAAACTCCTGTATAAATTTGGGAGTGATCCAACGGTCGGATCAAAAGTTAATGCGCTATTGAGCTTTTATGCTGGTCTGGCACGACGAGACCTGCTCTTAACCTAGTAGCGATTCTATAGCTACCACAAGGAAAACAGCCTCCGGAAACTACTGTAAAAATTTATGCACGATCCAACGGTCGGATCAAAAGTTAGAGCCCTTTAGAGTCGTTATGCTGGTCGGGCACGACAAGACCTGCCTTTAACCTAGTAGCGATTCCATGGCTATCACAAGGAAAACAGCCTCCGCAAACTCCTGTAAATATTTGAGCACGGTCCAATAGTCGGATCAAAAGTTCGAGCCCTTTTGACCCGTTCCTCTCATCTAGCGCGACCTGACCTCCTCTTCACCTAGTAGCGATTCCATACCTACTCCAAGGAAAACATCATCAAGAAATTCATGTAAAAATTCGGGAGTAATCCAACGGTCGGATCAAAAGTTAAGGCGCTTTTGAGTCGTTATGTTAGTCTGCCACGACGAGACCTGTTCCTAACCTAGTAGCGATTCCATGGCTATCACAAGGAAAACGGCCTCTGCAAACTACTGTAAACATTTGAGCACGGTAAAACAGTCGGATCAAAAGTTCGAGCCCTTTTGAGTCGTTACTCTCGTCTGACGCGACCTGACCTCCTCTTCACCGAGTAGCGATTCCATACCTACTCCAAGGAAAACATCCTCCAGAACCTCCTGTAAAATTTCGGGAGTGATCCAACTGTCATATCAAAAGTTAAGTCGCTTTTGATCTGTTATGCTGGTCTAGCATGACGAGACCTACTATTAACCAATTAGCGATTCCATTGCTACCACAAGGAAAACAGCCTTCGAAAACTATTGTAAAACTTTGAGCACGATCCAACGATCGTATCAAAAGTTAGAGCCCTTTTGAGCCGTTACTCTCATCTCGCGCGACCTGACCTCCTCTTCACCGAGTAGCGATTGCATACCTACTCCAAGGAAAACATCCTCCAGAAACTCCTATAAAAATTCAGGAGTGATCCAACGGTTGGATCAAAAGTTATGTCGCTTTTGATCTGTTATGTTGGTCTGGCACGACCAGACCTGCTCTTAACCTAGTAGCAATTCCATTGCTACCACACGGAAAAAAGCCTACGGAAACTATTATAAAACTTTTAGCACGATCTAACGGTCGTATCAAAAGTTAGAGCCTTTTTGAGCTGTTATTCTAGTATGGCACGACCTGACCTCCTCTTCACCGAGTAGGGATTTCATACCTAGTCCAAGGAAAACATGCTCCAGAAACTCCTGTAAAAATTCAAGAGTGATCCAACGATCGGATAAAAAGTTATGTCGCTTTTCATCTGTTATGCTGGTCTGGCTTGGCCAGACTTGCTCTTAACCTAGTAGTGATTCCATCGCTACCACACGGAAAACAGCCTCCGGAAACTATTGTAAAACTTTAAGCACGATCCAACGGTCGTATCAAAAGTTAGAGCCCTTCTGAACCGTTATTCTAGTATGTCGCGACCGGACCTGCGCTTCACTAAGTAGCAATTGCATACCTACTCCAAGGAAAACATCCTCCATAAACTCCTGTACATATTCGGGAGTGATCCAACGGTCGGATCAAAAGTTATGGCGCTTTTGAGCCGTTATGCTGGTTTGGCACGACGAGACCTCCTCCTAACCTAGTAGCGATTCCATTGCTACCACAAGGAAAACAGCCTCCGCAAACTACTATAAAAATTTAAGCACGATCTAATAGTGGGATAAAAAGTTAGAGCCCTTTGGAGCCGTTACTTTAGTCTGGCGCGACATGACCTCCTCTTCACCGAGTAGCGATTCCATACCCACTCCAAGGAAAACATCCTCCATAAACTCCTGTAAATATTCGGTATTGATCCAAGGGTCGTATCCAAAGTTAAGGCGCTTTTGGGCCGTTATGCTGGTCTGCCACGACGAGACCTCCTCTTAACCTAGTAGTGATTCCATTGTTACCATAAGGAAAACAGCCTCAGCAAACTATAAAAATTTGAGCACGGTCCAAAAGTCCGATCAAAAGTTAGAGCCCTATTGAGCCGTTACTTTAGTCTGGCGCGACCTGACCGCCTCTTCATCGAGTAGAGATTCCATACCTACTCCAAGGAAAACATCCTCTATAAACTCCTGTAAAAATTCAGGAGTGGTCCAATGGTCGGATCAAAAGTTAAGGCGCTTTTGAGCCGTTATGCTGGTCTGCCACGACAAGACCTGCTCCTAACCTAGTAGCGATTCCATGGCTACCACAAGGAAAATAGCCTCTGCAACTACTGTAAAATATTGAGCACGGTCCAATAGTCGGATCAAAAGTTCGAGCCCTTTTGAGCCGTTGCTCTCGTCTCGCGTGACCTGACCTCCTCTTCACCGAGTAGCGATTCCATACCTACTCCAAGGAAAACATCCTCCCTAAACTCCTGTAAAAATTTGGGAGTGATCCAACGGTCGGATCAAAAGTTAAGGCGCTTTTGAGCCGTTATGCTGGTTTGGCACGACGAGACCTCCTCCTAACCTAGTAGCGATTCCATGGCTACCACAAGGAAAACAGGCTCCAGAAACTATTGTAAAAATTTGAGCACGATCCAATGATCGTATCAAAAGTTAGAGCCCTTTTGAGCCGTTACTCTCGTGTAAAACCTCCGGGCGAAAAATCATAAATTGACTAGTTTTAGGTAAAACAAAAAAATTCATAACTCTTGATCGGGTTATCAGCAAATTCTGAAAATTTGCATGGAGCCTTCTAGTATGATGCCTTATCTTGGGTTAAAATTTCAGAATTTTTAGAGAAATTCGGAAATTTGACGAAAAATCACAATTCAACTAGTTTTACGTTATTGGACGTAATTTTCAATCCGACCATCGGATTGAGCTGAAATTTTATGAGGAACCTTAAAATATAGTGAATAAAATCTGGTTAAAATTTTGAGATGAATGGAGCTCGGCAGTGCTAGCAAAAAAAATAAGGATCGTCAAATAGAGGCAAAAATACTCATTAAGGGTAGAATAGTTATTTGCCATTGAAAAGAAAACATATAAGCTCTCCTTCTCTTTTATTAACTGCCGAATGGGAAGAAACAAAAAGATGAAAAGAAAAACAGAGCATAATGTGAGAGAAAGAGAGAAAAGTAAGGAAAAACAATAAGGAAATTGAGAGAATAACTTTATAAACTTGCAAGTTCAACCTATAAAACACTAAATCAAGTGAAGGAAGGAGGATTTGAGAAGGGGAATTCAGCTAACCTTGGAAGAGAAGAGAAATTGGAAGAAAAGCAATAGGTAAGCATGAGAAGTTTGGATTTAATGTTTGATTTAGATGTTTTCCTAAGCTTATTTGATTAAGTTAGGAAGTAATTTCATGGAATTTTACCCTAGTTTCCCTTAAATCCTAGATTTTTGAACTTAGGGTTCTTATGTGAATTTGGGGGAATTAGGAGGGGAAGGAAAAATGATGAAATTGAAGTGGAATAGAATGAAAACAAGTTGAAATAACAAGTAAATGAAGAAAAATTTGGGGGAGGAAAAAGAAACATCACATTCGGCCAAATGAAGGAAAAAAATAGGAGAATGAGTTTTGATGTTAATGTTTAGAAAAAAAAACCATGTTTAATCATGATAAATGAAACTAAATGAAGAGATATTATAATTATATATAAATTCAAATTAAAAGAGAAATAATCTAGTTAAAAGAAAATATGAAGACAAGATGTCTAGATTGTGTTTGAATATAGTATTTAGATAAAATAAATAATATGATGTGAGGGTATAAAGAATAGAAGAATTATTTGATGGAGGATTTATGAACAGTAAGCAAAGAAGTAACTTGAGTTAAATATGAGGTTGTATGTAAAATAATGATGTTATATTTGAGAATGAATTTTTATTAGAACAAATTACAAATAAAAATATTACGTGCTTTGTGTTTCAGCACGTAAGAAAAATATTGATGGACTAATGATATA
>Ga0307515_10002817_pt1 | contig 36996 bp, 36 predicted proteins | sample 17_EM_MG_FD_194513 | JGI IMG/M metagenome (GOLD analysis project Ga0307515, IMG submission 194513) | Populus trichocarpa ectomycorrhiza microbial communities from riparian zone in the Pacific Northwest, United States - 17_EM | ecosystem: Host-associated > Plants > Roots > Unclassified | place... | reverse complement strand
CTCTTGTATAAGGACAAGAGGTTGAGTCTTAGGATAAGACGAGGAAAGAAAAAGAAGTTTAGTTAGGTGGCTGTATTTAAGTTATAAAAAGTGTTTTATTGAGACGTGGCTTAATACCCCCGTAACACACAACACAATCCCTTTCATTATTTCAATGTTACTGAGTGTTGAATGTGGACTATAGTTAGCAATGTTTGGGTAGAGAGTTGGTATTTCTAGCTGCACTTTTCTACTGACATAGCTAAAATATCTATCACTGAACATTTGAGAATTGTGTAATATACCTTGTATTGAAGGTTTTGGAAAGTACATTCTAGACTTTAGAGAGTGAACTGTATAATTAATTTAACTTTTGTAAATAGTATCAACTTTAATTTTAAATATATTTGTTGGATAATCTATTTCTAATATTTCTTTTATTACATAGATATTTTTACATTTTCATTTCCAAATTATTTGTTAGATTTTAAACAGTCTATAATAGAGTAGTATATTGTGCAAAGATTTCTCTAATAGATAAGTAGCTATTGATAAATTATTAACTATAAGTTGTTAGAATATAACAGACTAAATAGTGGTTTTTAAAAGTAAATCTTTATACTAAACTACAGTATGATATTTATTATAACATTTCAGTACAGTCAATAATCTAGATAATATAAGTAAGGTTAATAACTATCAATATTTTGTGAAACAATGATTATCTTTTTGAAAATAGAGCAATGTATTAAATTGAAAGTTATTAATATTGACTATATATAAAAATATTATGTAATCAAAATTGCTAGTTATTATAATATTATATAAAACTCAGTTATAGAGAAAACAAAGACAATATATATTCCAAGTATTTTACATAGAAGAAGGAATATAATCTAACTTTTTATATATTTTTTAGTTTCTCATATTATAAAATTTTAATAATTTGTTGAGTAGTTAAAAAGTAATTATATTTGTATAATACACTAATAATATCGAAGAATTGAAATACAGTGTAGTCAATAATATCTGTTTAATATTATAAATCTTGCTTTACAGATTCATTGCTAATGATATTTACAAAAAAAACTGCAGAATACCAGCAATCTTGAAGTATGACTGAGATACACAAATTGTCACTTTGCTAGACTCGGTTTGGACTATGAAGCAATTGAATTGATAATGATATGTAGAATAATACAAAAACATATCAAGATATCAGTATAATAAAATAATAAAGTCAAATGTGTTATATTGTACTGTGTAAAATTCATAAAAGATGGTAAAATAACATTAGCAAAAAATATTTCCATCCGGGCGGAATGGCCCCTTTAGAGTGGACGCCCTCCGTGAGAGCCGTTAGAGACACCCCGGTGGTGGATTTCTCCGCCCACGGCGTCAATTCAACGCGTCGCGTTCCATATCACCCTCTGATCGCTGTTTCACCATTTCTTCTCGTTCTGTCTGTCTCCTATTTTAAACAATCACTCTGGCGTTGTGGCCGACTGTGACCATACGTCGGAATGGGTTCATTGGGTCTGCGCTTGGGTCGGGATTGCAATGTGATGGGTGACGCTGCGAAAATCTCTCCTCCCGTTCCTTCTACCTGCGCGCAAAATGCAATTCTCTCATTACTAATTATACGGGATTGCGATGGGTGATGCTGCGAAAATCTCTCCTCGCGTTTCTTCTACCTGCGCGCTCAATGCAATTCTCTCTTTACTAATTATACACATCATTCCAAGTGGCCAGATCTATGTGGCTATTAACAATCCATCGCTCGTTCCGTCCATCTCCTGTCTGACTACTAGTAGCTATCTCTGGAATGACGTGCGCGCAGCTGACAATATTTCCCACACTGAAATCATGCAAAGCAACGGCTGCCTGTGCTTTTCTCACATGTACAAATTTCGAGACGGGATCCAACTTACCCAAGTTTTCAGGTATTGTGGTGAGCGCCAGGCTTAACCAGTGATCAACGAAAGCTCCATCCTCGTTTGGGTGTTTGATTTTGAATAGTCGTTGCAGTTGCCACGGGAGACGCCCATTCAGCGCGCCATAACACCTCCCCAGGCGTTTCTTTACCCATAACCAGTCGTTCCGTCATTCCCTTCCGCGCCAGCTCTGGCTTCCTGTGATTCGACACATCTGAGATATGCGTTCACCATCTGAACCCTCAACATGAACCTTAAAACCATGGTAAATACAGAGCGCCATTGCGTGCAGTTATTCATCCGATATATAGGTCTTGTTACGACTCTTATGCTTGATAAACTCCCGCGTGTCGCTGTATATTGCCACGTGGTGCGTTGCGTCTTGCGTATTGTCGAGTAATGCTCTGAAGTCCTTGATCATAGAGTCAGGATGCTTTCCATCACAGCGGTTTTGGGGCCCCATGAATTCAGGCTTCGCATATGACTGGGAGCCCAGGGGGGCAGCCAGATCAGCACCTGGAGGGAGGACTTTACTGGGGGCAGCGCTGTTCTCCCGACGCTGAGCGAGGGCTTGGAGATTGAGCTCTCTGATTTCGAAGCAGAGAATGCGACGCTGAAAGGTGATTACTTGCGGCAGGTAGTTCAGATTGTGATTAGAGGCGTTGCAACCGTCCTTGAGGTTCGTTTTATGGACTTGTTCATGTCTCTCAGCAGAATAATGTTGTAACGCTCCGTATCAATGAATCTGTTTGACCCAATGAGACATCAAGTTGATCTTCGGAATGTTGAGGTCGGCATCCACCTCCTTGGAAACATCCATGTCGTGGCTGATATAATCCCGCCAGGCATTCATTTCGCACCGCTTCTTGGACGGCGTCCAAGTTTCAGCATTTGTTTCCTCGTCTACCTTTCGCTTCTTCACGAGTTCTGTTCTCAGGGCATTGGCTTCGGCAATCGCCTTTTTGCCGGCTCGCCTGAGTAAGAAAACATCTTTGAAGGAGTGAAAACGATGCGAGGCGTCCTCCATGTAGCTCAAAGTTGCATCATCGTGAGATTGATATCGAGCATACATATAGAATTCTAACAATTCCGGTGTGCACTCAATTGCGCGATTGAATACGGGACACTGAGCGGGGCTTCCACCTTGTAGAGACTGGGTTACAACTCTAAGCAGGTACCGGCTCATTTCTTTCATCTCCTTCCCATTCCATTGAGAAACTTTCTCATATGACTTATTTTTTGGTGTGAGGCCGTGATAAGCAGGCACGGATAACCAGATTGCGTTGTACTTGTCAAGCCGTTCGTGCGTCTTCATGGAGTGGAAATCCACTTCTGGAGGTAGTCAAGCATGCCGATCTGCATTGTATGGAGGATGTCGGGCTTCAGGAGGTCGCTCATGGTACTGGGAATATGTCGAAACACTTTGAATCCTCGGTGGACATGTCGTGACGATAGTTCGGCATCGGCTGCCTTGGTGTTGACATCGCTGAGCATTCTATATACGTTGTGATCCCGCCGGGGGTGATGCTTCTCAGAAGGGACATAATCTCCAAGTTCGTTCTTTGGACACTCGCACCTGAGCGAGACATGCCGCTCGAGATGATGTAGGTCGCGATACTCAGGGCAATCCGCAAGCCATCTTGCTAAAACCAGTTTGCAACGCCTGAAGTTGCCATCTGCACAGAGAACGTTGTAATACCCGCTCTCGGCGTTGGGATTTTGTTTAAAGGTGAGAGGCTGGAGTAACCGCCGGAGTACTTCGTTCAGCACCTCTCGGTTTGTTTGCCACTGCTCATCCAGCCGCTTCTGCAGACTATTGCGGTGCTTGATTGGAATCGGCAGGAGAGCGACCATTAAGATGGTGTGCGTTGAGGGCATCTGGCAGATCTTCGAAGATAGATTGGGAATTGTCATATATACAGGCCACTCTTTCTGGTCGCCAGCAAAATTCGAGAGATGTGTTCCGTCGGACATGAAGATCAAGGGAACCAGTGTATCCCCCAGTCTGAGCGTTGCCTTAACGTCGATTAGCATGTTATTATCCTCGAGTATCTCTGCTTACCTGTGTCTCCAACCACCAGTTCACAGTGTGCATTTCAGTATAGAGGCATTTCAGTAGCGTATCGCTATTAAAGCAACACTGAGGGGCGTTAATCAGATGCTCGGCGTAGGCTGGCTGCCACATCCACCATCTCATGCTTTTGATGACGTCTCGACTCCAATAGTTGATAGGCCGTTGGTTATTGTCATTCCATCTCATATGCTCAAGAGTGTGTCGTTCCCACTCCCCGAAAGCCTGATCATCTGGCATGTTAGCCACGAGCTTCTGGACGCCATCCCCATTTTTGAAGCTTGGGAAACGCAGAGCGGTGTTTTCTTCCTTCAGCACGTTGTCATAGTATGTCTTCATACCCTTCTTCTTGATCCCACACTGGATATATTTGTACTCTTCATGCGTCGCGAACGGGTAGTAGGGATTGTTCTGTAGGTTCGTTTCAAGGCAACCCTGAGCGTCGCGTTCCCATGGCTCAGCAATGTAATCGCTCAGCGGAGTGCTGGTGCCGGGGTATGTTTCCGTCCGCGGCAGAGGAGGTGGCGGTGGTTGAGACTCCGAGTCTGCGAAGTTTTCAATGTGTTCGAGGTAGGGTATTGTGTCCAAGTCTTTGACTGAATCCTTGTTAGCATTGAATTCACGACGCTGAGCGGGTTTAACGCGTCGGGGCACGCTGCAAACAGTCAGATTCTTTGCAACATGAAGGTGTTCAGGATGGTGTAATTTGATATGTTTAAGTCGCCAGCTGTCTGAGGTGAACTTCTTTCGGCATGACAATTCGGGGTAACGGAATGGGGTCTTCTCTGGCATTGTCGACGACACGGGAGGAGTGAAGTACTCACTGTAGAATGGGACGAAAGTTGTAGCTGGGCCTGAGCAGTCTGGTGTGGGTATATGCTCACAATACTTGAGAGATTTATTGAGCCTCAACCATCATGCCAGGAGTTGCAAAAACACTGCATGCGTGATGTCCCATAATACTATAAATAAATAAAAAATAAACCCTGAGCAATCCAAAAACCTCGCGACGCAGGTAATAATCCATGCCTGAGATAAATAGATTAGAACAAGGGAAACAAACAAGCCCACAACCCTAACCCAAACGAACAAAACACCTCCACGCGTGCATTAATCGCTGCCTGAGATGAATAGATTACAGCAAAGGAATCTCACGAGACAAGAACCCAACTCAACGTAGCGGAATGAAGCCCAGAGTGAACGTACAAAGTTGTGTAGGTTATCGGGTGTGTTTTGGAACGAGAGGCATTGTTTTGTGCAAGTCACGTGATGTCGAGATAGTTCAGGATGCTGGCAGTGGGTGTAATTGCTGGCGGTGTGTTTAATACCGAAGGAAAAGAGAATTGAGGTGTAGGCGGGAAGAAGGGATATATATACTTGGGTTCTTGCGATTTGGTTCATATCCTGCAGTTTGTTGGTTAATGAACACAAAACGGCCCAGCCTTCATCTTGCACGACCACCAGCCACCTCATGAATGAGGAGCCTCGAGACAAGATTTAGTACTCGCGGTGAGGACAGTTTGCGACGCTAGGCGTTGCTTTGGCATCGCATCCGACGTTTACCGCTCAGACCTCGTGCATCTCGGAGCAAACTGAGTAGTTCTCAAGTTGTCCCAACTGTGCAACCATCCAACACGGCTACCAATGCCTAGCGGTGGAAAAAGCACCGGCAACAGATGTCATAGGATAGAGAATAGGTCATTGTTCACTTTGCGATGCTTATAGCTCTGCCAAAGGGGGATTTCCACCGGGAAGCTGAAGATATATACAATCGATGGTTCGAAGTATTGAGCCAAGAACGAGTGTAATACGATGATAGTCACGCCATGATGGCATAAACACCCTTCAAGCGGTGCAAATGGACCTTCAGACGTTGCTGTAACAGTGAATATCAATGCTCAGTTTAATCTGAGTTGAATCTGATGGCAGTTAACCCCATAATTGAATGCTTTTGAAGGGATCTCATCCCCGAGTATTGTCAGGGTTAAGAGTCTAGCGCGGTCCACACTGCGCCGCCATTTTTTGTCGAATCCGCACATAGTTGCTCATATAGGAGTCTACCTCCCCTGCCGTTGCATATGCATGCAGAGGATATTATTCCTACCTTCTTAACGTCGAACATCGATATCGGAATATTCCTTCCCACAGCCCTCACCCTGACACGACTCCGGTCGTATGAAATGTTCAAAGTCTTGCTAATCGTCAGAATCGACAAAAGGGTGGGCCTTCGGGGTATTCTCAACTTCCGCCTGCTAAAGACGCATTTCCATACCGGCTGGCGAGAGGGATTCCTCTCAAGGAGGGAGTTCCGTACCCTCTACAATCCAAGGTCAGAACTCCACCCCCTCATCTTCGCTGAACAATTGTCATGTTGCAGATATCACTCAATGTGTGACTTCCACCCCGTCCACTACACAGCGACAGTCAATAATTACTCCAACCGCCACTCCGGGTACAAGCAGTCATAACACACCAGCTCCCAGCGGAACGATACAGACAGACTCAACTCGTCGCATTGTATCCAGGCCCGCATCCGTCATTGCTAGCACTCCTACTCCTCCCAGCGGTCTTGAAAACCTGCCTACGCCCATCCCGAATCCAGAAGCCCACGCGATCATTACAAATCCAATGCGAATGTGAGCTACCGAAAAGAATCACAGACAGAGGCAGTGGCAATTGCAACTACAGGCGGTGTCTACACCTCGATCAATGGTCACCGGCAGTCGCTGCATCCATCGATTTGGTCACTCAGACATGACGCGTCTTGTATTTGCAATGGGCAGACTCCTGGAGCACTACATGTGGAACAGATGGCCGTTTATGAGTGCAAGCAACTTGGAGATGGTAAGTTGTGCAACGCGACGCGTTGCAAAAGCATTAGCTGAAGGCCCAGACTGGCAGCTAATAGAGAAGTACTGGAACACCGCTATGCAGCAAAACAACATTTGGTCCATAGCATTTGAGGCGCGCACAAAGGAGATCTTGAAATAGGTATGCTGAAGCAACGGCCCACGTTGGATATTACACACTCAAACCAGTACCAGGTTTGAGCACAAGTCAATAAGGTTAAATCCCATTTTATTCAATCAGCAAGGGACAACATAGCGGAGCTTCATGATCTGCACCGCTTTGAATCCGCCGCAGAGCGTTTGGAATCCATTGATTCCCTTCTGGCAGACAATAAGTATCTTTTTCCTGTGGCAGAGCGTGTGGAAGGTGGTGTACGCGGTCCAAATCCAACGCAGAGAGAGTCGAAAGCTGCTAAGGAATGGCCAGCATCCACTATACTTCCTGGCAGAAGCAATCCCGGGGATTATCTACATCAAATTCTATCATCGGGGGAATAACCGCTGTAAGTATGCTGATGGATTTTATAATTCCATGATTAACGACAAGGACGGTCATATACCCTCGCCACTGATCATGTTTACATGCACCGCCTTGCGCCATGCTCTCATGGAGTGGCAAAAGAACAAAGGTGTTCATCCGAAAGCGTCCAAGTCAAAGCTGAATGCGAACAGACCTGATCGCTTGAACTACTTCAACTACAAGATTGACGGTGGTAAGAATGCATCCTGCTGCGCTGCATCGGGTCGCAAGTTGTTAACCTCGCCTGGTGTTGCAGACACCTATACATTCTTGATCAATACCTAGAACCCACTACCGGAGAGCTACCAACAGAGGGTGTATATAAACACTCTTGTGTCAGTCAAGCATCAGATCCAACAGGCGGAGAACCCAACGTCTGCCGAGGTCATCAGCATGGAAGCAGCGCGTGTTGACAATGCTATTCTTCTTGACTATTTGACCTCCGAAGTAGCACTTGAGGAGCCTGAGATTGGAAGCACTGACCCAAACATCCCGATAGACAACAATTGCACGGATGACGAACTGCATTTCGGGATGCCAGGGGGCAGCGGGGATTACGAAGATGGAGCTGACGAAAGCGACGAGCGCGATGCCATCCCCACCGCCAGCCAGCGACCACGGCGCGCGACTGAACTCGAGAGGTTTGACCTGGGAACCAGTGATGTCGATGGGTATGAGGGCGACGATGGCGATGATGCGGATGCGGATGAGGAGGAAGAAGCATCGCTAGCTGATGATGGATCAACGCAGAATGTGGAGGACTGAGGGCATAGTACTAGAGAGTGTGAAGATTGGACATGGCGATGATGCGGATGCGGATGAGGAGCAAGAAGCATCGCTAGCTGATGATGGATCAACGCAGAATGTGGAGGACCGAGGGCATAGTACTAGAGAGTGTGAAGATTGCACATGGCGATGATGCGGATGCGGATGAGGAGGAAGAAGCATTGCTAGCTGATGATGAATCAACGCAGAATGTGGAGGACTGAGGGCATAGTACTAGAGAGTGTGAAGATTGGACAGTATATTTCAGACCTGTAAAATATGATAATGGCGAAGCAAATGCAACGGCAAGCGATGTATCTGAAGCGAAGACTCTATTGTAATAAGTCACAACATCTCAAAACTAAACATATATGGGGAGAGTGCGGCATCCGATATATAGCAATATCCGGCGAGGTACAATGTGGCACTCGGCCGGAGAAAGGCATAAACATTGCCAGGCATTGTGTAAAGTTCTTCAGCATAACTGCAGCCCCTGCGAAGAGTGTAACACAGGTGTCGTTCTGATGATGCGTATACGTCACCACAAAGTAAAGGAGGTACGTATGCAACGCGACGGGTAGCGTGTAATTCTCCATCAGAGGGTATGAGGTTCTGTCAGAGCCGTCAAAGCCGTCCAGAACACCTGGGTGTTTCAGATGGAAACTAGGGTCGTTGCTGATGAATATTACTATATTAAATTTGTACCTGTAAGACTGTATCCAGAAGTGGAGACTTAAATGCCGTAGTATTCTAATAATTTCTTCTCAGCTTGGCCCCATCTCCATCAAGAAATTATTATCCTAGTATATGGTTGATATGGTTAAATCTAATTAAAGTATTTTATCAAGTACACTTTACAGCAAAGAATTTATATATCCTAGAAATTGCATTATGGAGTAAATAAATAAGCTCTAATTTAAGGGAGTACCTCTTAAGTGAGTTATTATAGTATTTAATATTTGTATTATTGTAATTATTTAATACTATAATTTATATTTATCAAACCTTCAGACTGTTGTATGACAGGTATGATTCAGTACAAAATATGCTGCATATAATGCAACTCAAAATGCGTGCAAATGCTTCCATTTCATTATCTTATATTTGTATTGTTTGGTTGAAGTTTTCTGATGGTATAAGATGGGTTGCATCCAATATTGTGGCTTGGCATATTTTAGAAGGGTGCATGTAAGCATCTCTCCGCCTCTTCCTCATCCTACTTAACTACTTGATCAAGATTCAACTCCTCCTCTTGACACGTGAAAATTTGCCGTTAGTGTCCACCTCAGACCTGCATGGGGCAAAATTACTCTTCAACCGCTGCTGCGGACAGCATTGCTCGCGCTGGTATCGACATTCCAGAGCTTGCAGATGTCTCCTACGAGAAGTCATTGGGTTCAGCTCGCTTTCTCAAGACTATCAGAGCTAGACATCACGATGGAATGGTCGTCATTAAGATCTTTGCGAAGCCACTGGCCAGCTTTCCGCTTGAACGGCATAGGGATCATATTATTCGTACGTTGCTATGTTTAATTAGTTTGTTGCGATGTTGGTTCTCATTGCGTTACAGATGATCAAGAAGTTTTAGAAAGCGTTGTGAATGCTTTCCCGTATGAAAGATTAGTGGAAACGGAACGAGCTGCCTATTTGGTTCGGCAGTATCTCTACAGTAGTTTATACGACCGTATCAGGTTCCTATTACCCTCCTTACCGGATATCGAAGATGGCCGCTGATTTACTCCAGCACCCGACCCTTTCTGGAGGAAGTAGAAAAGCGGTGGATTGCCTTTCAATTATTATGTGGACTTCGGGATTGCCATGCTGGTGGAGTGCATCATGGCGATATCAAATCCGAAAATATCCTCGTAACTTCCTGGAATTGGATATATATCTCAGATTTTGCACCCTTCAAGCCCACATATCTTCCTGCAGACAATCCGGCTGACTTTTCATACTTTTTTGATACCTCCGGCAGGAGAATATGTTACGTCGCTCCGGAACGGTTTCTTGATACCGGCCAAAAAAGGGTTGATTCTCGGGTTACTGATGAAATGGATATATTTAGTCTCGGTTGTGTTATTGCGGAGGTTTTCTTGGAGGGGACCCCTCTATTTACTCTTTCACAACTCTTCAAATACCGATCCGGAGAATATGATCCTTCACCATACTTGGCCAAGATTCAGGATTTAGGCATTCGACAACTTGTGCAACACATGATTAGCCTTGATTCTTCTCGGAGGTATTCAGCAGAAAAATATTTGAACGAGTGGAGAAGAAAAGCGTTTCCGGAATATTTCTACAGCTTCTTGCACCAATACATTGGCTTCGTCACCGATCCCACTTCTGGTCGCAGCCAACTTGATTCGGGCAGTGACTCATATGGCCGAGCAGATGACAGAATAGATAGAATATATCACGATTTTGATAAGATCTCCTTTTTCCTTGGATTCGACCCGAATGACGAACTAGGGAGGTCCTCTCGCAGAGATGATATTATTCCAGTTTGTTTAAACATACCCAATGATCGGTGGGGTTCATCCAATGTGCGGAGGATGCATGTGGTATCTGATGACGGGACATTGATTTTTTTGAGTCTTGTTGCCTCATCATTGAGAAATACATCGAGAACTGGTGCCCGAGTGAGAGGTTGTGGTTTGATGCTGGCCTTCGCAGAAAGAATATCGGATGAAGCAAAGATGGATCGATGTTTACCATATCTTGTTAGTCTTCTTGGGGATGAAAGTGTTGTTGTCCAGGTAGCCGTCATACGTGCTCTCACGCAGTTGGTTAGTACAGCTTCTACCTTACATTTCAAGGCTTTCTCTTCTGATCCCTGGGGTAGATGGAAATCGTCGAAGTTGTGTCACCAACAAACTCACACGTTTTTCCGGACTATATACTCCCCAAACTCTCTCCCTTTGCAACTAGCGAAAATACATTAGTGCGAGCTACTTATGCGTCATGTCTCGCATCGTTAGCCAATAGTGCTACACGGTTTCTCGACATGACACAAGCTTTACGCGTTGAGGGAGTTTTACCAACAACAGATCCGGAAGCGGAAGCTGGTAGTGACACCGCATCAGCACAAGCTTTATTTGATACATCCAAGAATACCCTTGTGCTTTACTTTCAGGATCACGCAAAGGCTCTATTGACAGATGGTGATTCGACAGTACGCCGGACTTTTTTGAGATCAGTGTCTGGACTGTGTGTGTTCTTCGGTCAGAGCAAGGCAAACGACATCATCCTAAGCCACCTTAATACTTATCTGAACGACAAGGACTGGATCTTGCGTTGTGCTTTTTTTGAAACTATCACTGGAATTGCGACATACTTAGGAAGTGTTTCATTAGAGGAATATATTATGCCGTTGATGGTGCAGAGCCTGACTGATCCGGAGGAATTTGTAGTTGAAAAAGTGCTGAGGTCACTAGCAAATATGGCCGAGTTGGGGCTATTTCAAAGGAGCAAGACTTGGGAGCTTGTGGGTATTGTTGGCAGGTTCACAATGCATCCAAATATTTGGATCAGGCAGAGTGCAGTTGGGTTTATCGCAGCCAGTACGAAGTGGCTGGCTCCTGCAGACATCTACTGTATCGTTTATCCGCTTGTTCAGCCATTTTTGAAGACGAAAATGGTGGATCTTTCGACATTGAGTCTGTTGGAAACTCTCACAAAACCGGTATGTATCGACCCCTACATTTGGTTGGGATATTGTTGTGATATCTCCTGTTTAGCTTCCGAGGAATGTGTTTGACATGGCCGTGATGTGGGCCACACAAGCACGGAATGGTGCATTTTGGACCACGGCGCAAGGGCAGCGCACGTTTGGCATCGGAAACGAAATTACCTCAAAGGCCTGTGCTCGAGTTGCGCAGGCTGGGGGAAATTCCCGGGTTGCTAAAAGCTACGAGGATGAGAACTGGCTCAATAAACTAAGAAATCTTGGAATGTCCGCTGATGATGAGTGGAAAATAGTGGCTTTAAGAGAATATATCTGGCGAATGGCCCAGTCTAGGCCCAGACTACTCTCAGATAGTACAAATTCATTGCCAAGTACCACGATATCCCTGCAGAATCTCAAAATCACACCACGGACGATCTTTTTTGATGAGAATGAGGCTTTTTTCAGTCTTCGCACACCGCTTTCGGTATTGGGGAATCCTGTAGGGCCACTCACGATTGGGGATGCATTGATAGATGCTTCGAAGCCAATCGACAGTCCTCTCAGAAAGTCAACATCAAAGATGCAACTGAGGCAAGTGGCATCTGATGTTCGCCGCCAACATCGAAATGTAGAGAGCGGCGGAATCTTATCGGTATCTGGATCAACTACTCCAACAATACCTGCTGTGCATTCGGATACTAACCTCATATGTTCTATCACGACGAAACCATTACATATACCTAAGGTGGGCATAACTGGGAATGTCGAGTCCAATACACTACCAAGCTGCATTGAGAATGGGATCGTATTGCATCATAAATCGAGCAAAACCAGCTTGCTTAGTAGAGGGATGGCCCCATCAAAAGCATCTGCTGCGACAAGTACTGTGCCTGCGACTGCGTTTGGTAGAGTCGAGGGGCCATATCCGAGGGAAGCAAGCAAAGGGATTGAACACACCGCGGCGGAAGTGCCCGCTTATAATTTCCGCGCAGCCCATTCATATGATGGAAACGATCCGCACATATTGAATATCTTGGACGCAATGTTTCTACAAAATTATCCCAGTGATATCGTGGAGTTTGGACCTGTCATTGTACCACTCCAACGGCGACAACCAATTCGGAAGAGCAATGGCCGCCATACCGGGGGTACATGGAAGCCTGAAGGAGCTTTCGTTGGCTCTTTTGGAGAGCACCAGGAACCGATCAACAGGGTTGTGGTAGCGCCAGATCATAACTTCTTTGCAACAGCATCCGATGATGGTACTATCAAGATATGGGACTCCACTAGGCTGGAAAAGAATGTCGCTTTCCGAGCCCGGCAAACTTATAAGCATGGCAGTAACGTCCAAGTAAAAGCACTGTGTTTTGTAGAGAATACTAGGTGTTTTGTATCGGGCGCCACTGACGGCAGCATTCATGTTGTTAAGGTGGATTTTTCAACAACAGCCACAAAGTACGGTAAAATGACGGTTATGAGGGAATACCAATTGCCCGAACCACACGAATACGCAGTATGGATGGACCACTTCAAGGTAGATAACAACTCTATATTACTCATCGCAACCAACGCTTCGAACATCCATGCCCTGGATCTTAGAACAATGAACATCCTTTATACGCTCAAGAACCCTACCTACCACGGCACGCTATCTTGTTTCTGCTTGGATCGGAAGCGCAACTGGGTGATAGTCGGTACTACCTATGGGATTTTGGATATGTGGGATTTACGCTTTCAATTGCGCCTAAAGGCCTGGGGACTTCCTGGATCTACCCCTATACACAGATTGCAAATCCACCCATCGAAAGGGCGACACAAATGGGTCATTGTTGCAGGTGGTGCAAGCCAGGGTGAGATGAGTATCTGGGATTGTGAGAAAACTCAATGCAAAGAAGTGTATCGCTCTGGCCCAGTGGGAGGCAAAGAGTGGTCTAAAGACTTCGAACCCTGGAATGTAGACGAAGAGTCTCCTGACAATATCTTACAGCGCTTCGCAACATCACCTAATCACCTTCAACTCCCAGCAATCGGCGGTGGGAACGCTGTTGATCGCGGAGTGAGAGCTTTATATGCGGCACAGGACGTGGTGGAAAGTGACTCAGATGCCCGGGTGCTCCCTGGATTCATTATCAGCGCCGGAGCCGATAGAAAAATTCGATTTTGGAATTGCGTCAGAGTCGAAGGGTCTATTGTTGTTCATGGCCTGGAAGTCGAAGAGCCAAAACCAACATATACCAGCATACATCCGTCGCCAGTTTTAACCATCTACACTGAGAATTCGTCGCAAGGCGATACAGAGTCTTTGTCTAGTGTTGGAAGCGGAGGAATTCGGAGGTTCTTAGGAGCTAGTAGTGCAAGCTGTGAAGAAAGTGGAAACACTGATGTCGGTACTGTATTTCGGTGGGGTGGAGGCAAGAAAAAGAACGCAAGCGGGAGATCGCCTAGGAGCACTGTTATCAGCCAGCAACAGCAGCAACTGCTCAAGAGCCATCTGGATTCTGTCACAGATGTTGCATTCCTGGAGTTACCGTACGGTATGGTAATTAGTGTTGACCGGGGTGGCATGATTTTCATATATCAATGAACATTTCACAATACTTAAGATAGATGGATTATAGGGTTTGGATAAAGTTCATGAAGCATCAGAGGTTTTATGCGTGATAGATGTTATCCAGACTAGGGCTTCGCTAGCTCACATTTACGGAATGATTCGAAAAAGCTGTCCGCAACGCCGGGTGTTAGCATAATCTACAGTCTCAGGCAGACGTATTCCTGATCGGCCGTTTCACCACAACTTACAGCAAAACCATCCGACAACCACCGTAGCCTGTTTTATACGTGAATTGGGACAAAATTGTAGCTTGGTTTTGGTTATACATTAACTTCTGTATCCTCCTAAATACTTAGATGACCGCAAATATATGGATGAATTGTTTCTATATTTCCCATTTCTACTGTATGTACGTTGCTGGTAGAGTGCTGTTCTTAATTGTTAATAGTTCTCTCTTAGCATTAGCTGATGTATTCAGTACAATTGTACTATGCAGATGTGCAAACTTGTCATGTAATTATAGGCTACTACTGTGTACCTAATCTTGTAACATCTAGTAAAAACCAGAAATGTGGACTTACAGAGGCTTTCAATTTTTGATATAAGCAATAAGCACTGATTGTGCTAAACACCACATTGTCAAACAATACTAGATCTTACCTATCAAACATCACTTCACAAATATTGGGGTACAGCAAACATCTTTTGGTCCCACAGTTCAACTTCATTTGGTCAAATATATTTATCAGACCTTGGATAAGTGCTAAGCTAAATAGGTAATACATAAATATATGGTAAGATTACCTTTCAGCTTATCCTATTTCTATCTTCAGTAGTCACCTTCCTATTGTCTTATATTTTGCTATTTTAATGTGTTAAATTTGACATTTCCATTTACAGCAAATAATGATTAGGTATATTGGGATATACAGATAGTCGGATGAGATATTAGTAGTATATATACAATATGAAGTTGTAATAGATTACATTATACTGAAGTTAGATAGTGATAATAATAGTTAGTTCTTAATATACTACTTTCAACAGATATAATTGTTTGTAGATTGAATTGTGATGAGTGATAGTGATTAGTGAACATATTAATATCAATTACTGATTCATTACGGGAAATAAGTAATAGTCTAATCCAGAGGGAAGGATAATTCTAATATTTGAAACGGTAGAGTAATATATAGAGGGCAATTTCTATATTATGTAATGAAAAATAATTTATATTGAATTCATAAATAAACCAGCTGAGTAAGTATTGACCACAACTGTCAGTAGGTAGAAAACTAACTACGCATTACCAAGTAACTAGAGAGGAAAAGATAAAACAACAAAGTATTATTAATAAGATGAAACTGTCAAGTAGTTGCACATTCTGTTATCTAAAGTGTTAATGTTATCTTGCCTCAGGCTGAATTTGATATAGTGGTAGAACCCAATCTTCAATGTGATAATATTAACAATTGAAAATTAGTTCAAATACTTGAACTACATTTAAAAATAATGGAAAATAATTGAAATTTAATATTACACTACTATTTCTATATACTGTCACATATCTTCAGCAGTACACTAATAGTGTAAACTATTATTTTAAAATGGTATTAAAAACTCCTTAATATACTGTTCAATTTTTATGCCAGAATGTAATTTTCCACTATTCTATAAAATTCTACTTTGTATATTACAATATTTCAATATAGTGCTTTTCTTTTACAAATGAAAGAATAGTTATCAACTCAAACCAATATTTCCAAATGATTGTTGGATCGTTCGAATTATAAGAAAGTTCTAAATCGATTACTTTCTTTTGAATGGGCACTCAAATTTGACAATAATTGAAGTGGTCAGATGGGTAGACTGTGGAAGCTTGTTAGGGCCGTTGGTGTTACATGTACATTTCTGGGATCATACTTATTGTTAGCAACGGATCCGGGTAACCCGCCAGCGGTCCGGGTTCGGACTGGAAGAATGGGTTGGTTTGGTTCTAGACCTGACAAAAGACCCAACCCGCTGCCTCCTGGCAGGCCAAACCTGGACCGGTACCCGTCAACCCGCGGGTTGTGCCAGGTTTGGCTAGACCTGTCGGTTCGAATCTCCGGTTCTGTGTTTCGGGTTTTACTATTTATGGTCGCATTCAGATATCCTACTGTTATTTGCAAAATATTGACTATGGTACGGCATAGTCATTTTCTGATGTATTGACAGCCTTTATATAGGAAACAAGTAGAGAGACGCTCCCTGCCCCATCCTGAAAATGAGCATCAATGGAGCGTCAACAATTGATGGTCTTGCATTGTGGGTGATCGAAGTGGCGCTTAATCACACGTATCTAGAAACAAGTGGTTGGCAGCCTTCATAACCAATGAAGTGAGTGATATTCCCGCGAAAGCCTCCTGAACAGTAACAACTTATTTCATTTACAAAAGTGCAACTAAGTGTTCACGAGCATTTTAGACTACGAAGATGGCCAAATCTGAGTATAAGAACTTTAACAGCCACAGCGCGCTTTGATGAACCATGATCGAAGGCCCAAGAATATTGACACTCCGTTGATGCTCATTTCAAAGATGGGGCAGGGAGCGTGTCGCCTTCTGTTTTGGCAATAAAGGATGGCAATACTTCCATTATGTGTAATCACTACCAAATTGCATTGTTATTACACGACTTACAGGACCAAGAATTGTTGACGCTCCGTTGACGCTCATTTTCAAGATGGGGCAGGGAGCATCTCGCTTCCTTTTTAGCCTATAAAGGATGGCAACACTTCCATTATGTGTAAGTACTACCAAGTTGCATTTTTATTACCTGACTTACAGGACCAAAAATTGTTGATGCTCCATTGACGCTCATTTTCAAGATAGGGCAGGGAGCGTATCGCTTTCTTCTTTGCCTATAACGGTTGTCAATGCTGCCGTTCTGTATAACCACTACAAAATTACTTCTTGATTACCAGACTAACAAGACCCAAAATTGTTGACGCTCTGTTGACGCTCATTCTCAAGATGGTGCAGGGAGTGTGTCGCTTTCTATTTTGCCTATAAAGGATGGGAATACATCCATTATGTGAAATCACTACAAAATCACGCTTTTATTACCTGACTTACAGGACCAAAAATCATTGACACTCTGCGGACGCTCATTTTCAAGATGGGGCAGGGAGTGTGTCGCGTTTTTTTTTGCCTATAAAGGTTGTCAATGCTGCTGTTCTGTATAACCACTACAATAGTACTTTTTAATTACCAGACTAACAGGACCTAAAATCGTTGGCGCTCTGTTGATGCTCATTTTCAAGATGGGGCAGTGAGTGTGTTGCTTCCTCTTTTGCCTGTAAAGGATGCCAACACTTCCATTATATGTGTTCCCAACCAAATCGCATTTTGATTACCTGACTCACTGGACCAAAAATCGTTGACGCTCCGTTGACGCTCATTTTTAGGATGGGGCAGGGAGCATCTCACTTTCTTTTTTGCCTATAAAGGATGGCAACACTTCCATTATGTATCATTACTACTAAGTCGCGATTGTATTACCCGACCTACAGGACCAGAAATCGTTGACACTCCATTGATGCTCATTTTGCCACGGGCATATCCACAATATACCATCATTTCATTTGGCAGAATATATCATTAATGGTGTTTTGACAGCCTTTCTATTGTCGTCATGTACTATCTTCATTATCACTACATTGTTCTTTAATAATACATATGAATAGATCCTTTAAAACATACTATAAAGTGTCCGGTAATTGTAGATAATACTACACTCAAAAATCACATTCCTTACGATCAATGTGCGTTTCCACTTGCAGTTTCACTCAATCACCTGCTGTCGTCTGCAAAGTAAATGTTAGCTGTATTACCATGCAGCAGATAGTGTACTAACCAGTGGATGTTCCTTTATCAGTCCTCAAATCTGGAATAAAATCTTCATCGTGCTCGCTATCCTCTGTAGATGCATCCTGATTGAACAATTCAGTGCTCAGAAGAATTTTAGGTATATATACATATCCAGCAGGCAGGTTTGCAATTTGGGAACTTCGGGCGCCATGATTGTCACCAGGTGGCGCAGGTGGCATTCCGGGTGGAGGTGGCGTTCGTTCTGGTGTCGGCTGTTTGCGTCGGACGTGAGGCGGTGCCCCCGTTCTTTGGCGCCTCCACCATGTCCGTGCAGCATTCGCTGTGCCATTTTGACAAGGAAGGCAGCCGTCAGCTTGATTTTCATAAACCATTGCCGGGTGTCATTCTATTGCAGCTTTCACCTTTCTACGCCCAGGAAATTCAACACCCTGCTTCTTCTCTTCTCTGACTTCTGCGCAAGGTTTCTTGATCAGGTGTTGCGTTTCCTCTATCACGGCGCGCAAAAACCCTCCTTTGGCCATTTTGGCTATATTCAAGGCAAGGCGCATGTCTCTCTGTTCTAGCTGTACCTGACCTGCTTGCCTTGCCATAGTAGCAGACATGTTGAAAACCTACAAGAAATTAGATGCTGGTTCTAAAAGTGAGAATCGGCAATTACCTCTACCATACACACTTCCATAGTCTCCTCTAAGGTATTTGATGCCTTTTTCGCGCATTTTCTGGGACGCATGTCACAAAAGTCGTCAATGAAAATGCCAGAGCTGAATACATCGTGATGTTGACTTTCACGGACTGTGCGGACAGAGGCCCTCGTCAACCATGTGGGTTTTCTGTCACAGGCAGCGATATATTGGTCGCGTAGCTCCCTCCGTATACCCGCTGACTATTATGCGATCAATTGACAGCCGTCTACCATGATATGGACGTACTCACATCCTATTGCATGCTGCTTCTTGTTCGTGCTGCTTCTGGTTTAACGGACGATTTTTGAATGTGTGTCCAGGGTCACATTTTCGGTGGCTACATCGGCAGCTTTGCGGTGGACTAACTGCTGTCTGCGTTGTTGCTGTGTCCTTTCATGTGATGCATTGTATGAAGCACCCATCGTTTCGCTCGATTTGGATCCGCTGTCACCTGTCCGAGGTGTTTGTGTAGCCATGAATTGCTCGTGTGGAAAAGGAGAGGAAGATGATACACAAAAGAAGTGGGCAGTTCTGAGGAATATATAGTTAGCTTCAATTCAAAGAAGACTGAGCGACCGCCAACTTGTACGTTCTACTCATGATGAATCCGCCTACCGCAAGCTGCAGGTTGCAGGGGATTCCAATAATCCCATGATATGCAGAGAGTGGGTCCGATGTTGTATGTTTGTTTACAGGGATAAATTCAAGTGTATTACAGCCGAAATCTCATTAAAGTTACATATAAACAGGACACCCTTCTATGGAAAGGACGTCTGGTGATGTTTGTCTCAAGAGATCACCGGGATCGTACATGAAACTGATGCCCAAAGTCGAGTCTTCTTGTACAGTTATCATGACTATTCCCAATGTAGTGACTGTCAAAACACAGAATTTGCTTTGTTCACGTTGATCAAGCATACCAACCTTGACATAAAAGATGCAGCTTGCCTCAATATGGTCCATATCTTGCAACATCCAAAATCTCTCCCAATAACAGTCAACACGAAATACAATGGTCAATGCTCTGAAAAAGAACCCTTCTGCTCTCCCAGCAGGCAAGTATGGCAATTCAAGAAAGCAGTCCACATGACGACGTCATCAAGTGAATGAAGGGAAGAGCGGGTTCGAGGCAGAATGGGTCCGAGCCCTTGGAGCATTGGGTAGCCTGGGATCCAAAAAGAAGCTCGCGGCAGAGACAAAACGTGAAATGCACTTTTTCAGCAATGAAGAGAAGAGCAATGGATTGAGGATTGTGTGGAGAGAGAGACTACGGTGGCAAGAAAGTGAGTTGAAGATGCAGAGACAGCGATTAAGCAGAAGCAAGAAGATATGAGCAACGTTGAAAAGGCGGGATTGACCACCTGAAAGCCTGAAAAGACACTTGAAGAGATGCTGAATGATATCAGAGACAGTCTGAGCGATCTTGCAAGTTCCGACGATGAGGAGGATCCAGTAGATGAGGAAGATGACGAAGATACAGAGCAGGGCAAGCTGAGCGAAGATGACGAACCCGGCTGGGTGATGGGCATGATCTCCAAAACCGTGCAACACTGCATGGAGAGGTGTTGGCAGAAGCAGATGAAGTTTGAGGAATTGACACAACTGGGATGGGGGGATGCGGCCGACTACTTCCGCGAAAGAGATATAAAGTATGGAATGACGGAATGGAAAGTTTCAGCAGTAGTTAAGTCACAAACGGATTAAGTTGCAGTGGCACCTCCCCCGAGAACATGTGGAGATTTTATAGAGAATCTTGATATCATCCCCGGAATATCGCGAATGCCGGAAGATACCTCTTGACCAGGAAGTAGCCATTTGAGACCAGGTTCAAGTAAACCACAGACGCCTGAACGCATATCTCCTCTCCCGCCCGGCGTGGCGTCCGATTTGTCTCAGATTAAGTATGCGACGCCGGTTGAACCTGTAAGATTGTAGCATTGCATATTGTCTCCCAAGCTAATTACCATATGGAAATCGGACTCGGACGAAGAAATGGTGACAGCTCCTGCGTCAGTGGAGGAATAGATTGTCAGATTGACTTTTTTGACGATGTATAGCTGGGAAAAGCAATTTGCGTTCCTCTTTCGCTACCTGTCAGCTTTCTCCTGATTTCAGTGACCAAATTATGAGACATGATGATTTATCTGTGCATGTGCAAGTGTCTTACACACCATTAGAATGCGGTCAATTCCAAATCATGCCATTAGACGACCAATAAGCCAGTTATCATCATCCCTGTTACTGTTAAGTGCGAAAGCAAAATCTAAATTAGTGACAAAATTTACCAATGACTTTGAAGAAAGTGATGTCATACGAGTCATAGAAGGAGCGGTCAAAGCGGAATATGAACCTGTATGCATTCCTCCATGCATTCACCGACATAGCTCTCCGCTTAGCCCTGGTCCACATGGTCGAGATTTTGAAAATTGCATATGGGATGTCATGGAAATCGAGGAGAAGGAGCTGGATCAGGAATGGTGGGACACTCAGGGGATATTGACCAAAAAATAGTGGCTGGATCTGTATGCCGCAAATTGCTGGCCGAAAGTGCTGGAACGTAATATGGCTATGTCATTTATCGCTCATATCACGCATGTAGTAGTGAATCAGATAGTGAGGGGCAACAAACCATCTGGATGCAAATAATAATACACAGAAAGGATATATTGGTTGTCAATAATGCAAATATACATTTGGACTACAATGATTGAGCTGACAATGACAATTAGACTGTGTGTAATATGAGCGTCAATGGAGCGTCAATGATTCATAGTCTTTCACTTTCGGAAATCAACCGGCCACATAGACACATCCTGACAAAGTGAATATATTGGTTGTTTCAATAGTTACAAGGACAAGGTAAATGCTCATTGCCACACCCTAGAAATGAGGGTCAACAGAGCGTCAATGATTTTTTGTCTTGCATCTTGGATAATCCAAACACTAGGCAATAACTCTCACTCATAATCAGAGTATTGGCTGCCTTTCTAGGCAAATATGCTACGGAAGACATCGCTCATATCTCCAAAAAATGAGCGTCAACGGAGAGTCAACAAGGTTGAGTCTTTTACTTTCGGCAATCAAAAGGCGACATAGTCGAGGCCTTGAAACGTGAGTTTTTTGTTTGTCCTCATACGCCAAATGGAAAGAAACCCATTGGTTACCCCATTCTAGAAATGAGCATCAGCTGAGCGTCAAACATTTGTGGTCATGCATTTGGGATAGTCCAAGGGCTGTTCAATGATATTTGCCCACATTTGACATATCGGCCACCTTTCCACCCAAAAATGCTAACGACGACATTGCGACTATCTCCTAAAATCGAGCCTCAACGGAGCATCAACGATTTTTCGTCTTGCATCTTGCATAATCCAACCACTGTGCAACGACACTTATCCATATTCCATATATCAGCTGACTTTCAACCGAAGAATGCTTGGAAAGACAACACGACTATCTCCTAAAAATGAGCGTCAATGGAGCCTCAGTGATTTTTGGTCTTGCATCTTGTATAATCCAAGGGCTGGGCAATGATCTTTATCCATAATCAATGTATTGGCCACCTATATAGGGAAAAATGCTACACCCGAAATCTCAAATACCTCCGAAAAAGGAACGTCAGAGGAGCATCAATGATTCTTGGCCTTGCATCTTGCATAATCAAAGGGCTTTGCATCGGATTTAATCCATAACGGATGTATTGGCTGCCTTTATATGCAAAAATACTACTAACAATATCGCTACTGCCTCCTAAAAATGAGCGTCAACAGAGCGTCAACAGTTTTTCGGCTGGCGCAATAACCTACACAGCAATGAAGTGCATTGCGTTGTGCCTAAATTGCATTTTTAACACTCAGTGTTTTCAATACGTCCTGGTATACAACTTCACAACTATGCATGCAATGTCTCACAGGGCTTACTTTTTTGTTGCTCATAGCTCTAGAGTCAATACTTAAGAACCAGTGTTCTTCTCAACAATGCTGTACTTATCGACATTCTTTCAGGTCCTATTACGCAGCTGCTAAATTGCTACAGCCATGTCGGATTCAAAATCTTTAAATACCTCATTGCTAGAGGTGATGATATCTTCCAATAATGAACGTGTCTTTATTTGTGATTTGAACGACCTTACTTTACAAATCATATTCGATGGTTGGTGGGCTTCTATGAATGTCGGCTTGAAGTGTTCTATTGCTTGTAAGAATTCTAGATATGTGCCTTCATGGCGGTTCTATTTGCATAGTGGAATTGAGCAGACTTGCAGCCCTGGCATCATATATATCATTTGTCATCAGGTTCTTCACCCTCCGTCAGAACATGGGACCAGCCCAATGGGCAAACACTTGCTGGCAAAAGCGCACATCACGAAGTTGAACGAATTCACAGAGATGGTGGTTGATGAATTTACTAGTTCCACGGTCGATGAAGCAGCACTGGCCATTCTGATGTGGCAGGGAAGTCGAGGGATTACAATAGTAAGTTCGCCAATGCAATTCATTGTCGACATTGACTTCTAAGCTATATTGACTTTGTTAACAGACAAAACACTCCAAATAGGCAACTAAGGACTTTGTAACTGCTGAATTTCACCAAGACACTTCGAATCGCTACCTCATGTTAGGATTTGTTTCGGCTCATATTCCATGGAACGCTATATCAAACCTAGAGCTAAGGCGGTCTATAATGCATTACGCAGCGAGCTGGAGCTACCATCAGCCAGCACCCTTATCAACATTTGTCGGAGGGAATACTCACTGACTGTGGATGCAATTACAAAGCAGTTGCCAACAAGAAATGAAGATAGGTTGGCTTTGGACGGGTGGACATCAACAAACAAATTAGCAATAACGTCGGTCATTGCGTACGATATGGCTAGGAATTGGGCAATGCAGGAAGTGCAACTCACTTTCGATGAGGTTCATAGCCTGTTCTTTTTCCATTTTAACAGCTAATTAAGGATAATAGGTCAAGGGTCAAGATACTGGAGCAAGGTTGGCCATACATTTGAAGGAAGTGCTGGATGGTGTTGAGCATACCGACGGCCACTTGCTTGGAATTACAACTGATAATGCCTCCTCAAATTACTCGATGACTCGGGAACTACAATCCACATTTGATGCCTCAGGAATCGAGTGGTCTGCATTGAGAAACCACATACCATGCATGGCGCATGTCATTCAGCTTGCTTTGGGTGCATTTATGAGCAGTCTCGGTGTTAAGGGCCGTACAAAGTTGTGGGAAGCACACGAGTGCGATCAGCAATTTGGAGATAATGAATGCACAGATATTGGGAAGAGTCAAAGACTTCGAAAAGAGGGCAATGCTAGAATCAACAAGGTGTCTGCTATGGAACCAGGTTTGGCAAAGATAATCGAGAAAGTACGTAGTTTGACATATTTTGAACATTCTGAAACTGACCATCGTGTAGCAGCAAATTCTAGTGGTGTTGATTATGTTGACACCGGGTTGTCGAAATGACTTCAGTGACTGCCAAAAAGCCAACTTACGAATTGCAGTCTTACCTATTATCGATGTGAAATCCCGGTGGAATTCGACATTAGAGTTGCTTGAGCGAGCCTACCAATCATGAGAATTCACCCACGAGTGGGTGGAGAATCCAAAAAACTGCGATTACCGGTCACTCTACACCACAGAGGATGAATGGACAATCGTCAAGTACATCATCAAAGTTTCAAGGCCATTCTAACATTGGACTCTGTGGATGTCGAAAAGGCATACGGTCACACTGCATCATGTTATCACAGTCTATAATATCATGATCGATCATGGGGATGGCATTTTGCAACATTTAGCTGAGAAGAAAACGCAGTGGAAGGAAGATTTATACTTCGCAGTGAAGTTTGCGCGACAAATGCTGTCCAAATACTATGCTGAAGTCACTCCAAAGACGGGTATGCTTCTGATTTCGGCACAAATTCTTGATCCTTTTCGGAAGTAGCGATCGTTCAGGAAATGGGACAAAGGAATGGATATCAATCCTGAGGATGAGACTTCTTATACTACCCAATACCAAGAGGCATTTCTGAAGTATGTGGAGAACGAATACTGTGCCAAACACAGACGATTGTTGGTCACCAAACATGCAAAACTATGGAGCAATGACGTCATCTCTTCTGCAACGGCTTCTCAATCTGGTCAATCATCTTGTGATCAATATGGTTTGTCCAGTGATGATTGAGAATACTTAACCTCTAAAAATGAGGCTGAAATGACAACTGGAGGAATCGATCGCGCAGCATGCTGATTGACAGCCGCGAGGCTCTATTCAAACTCGCTGCCTGAATTGCCAAAGAACTGTGGCCAAGTAAATCCGAAGCTTGATCATTACCTCTCTGACCCGATGGAGATTAGCAGTACATTTTGGTTACCGGATTGCACCAAATGGTGGCGTCAGCAAGAGGAAACCAACTCAAAGTACGCTGATCTCTCCAATGTGGCACGCGACAAAATCTCAATCATACCACATGGTGTCAGAGTGAAGGCCAGTTTTTCCCTTGGGCGAGATGTTATCGGCTGGAGGCAGTCAAAAACCACAGGCAAGACCCTTCGGGAAAAGGTTGTATTTAGGCAGTCTGCTCAAGCCAATAATGGGATATTGGCAGGCGATGACCCTGCATTGGATAGATCAGAAAGCAATAACGACTTGGAATTGAATAGAGAGGCGGAGGAAAGAAAATTGCACACAATGGCCAAGGTCCACGACTTTTTGGAGATGTGGCAGGTCAGCCAAAACCTACGTACTACACAGAAGGAATCACGCGCTCAAAACGAGCGAATGATTCCCGTAGGATACACTTCAGATACGGAAGAATGTGTCAAAGCATCCTGGTCACTCTTTCACCATGATGTTGTGGCTGCATTTGAATTGTCGGAAACATCACGGTTGCCACCAGCTATGTCCGCAAAGGAATTCGCTGGAGGACGAACTCAACTATTAAATGTTTGCCGAATATGTTGAATCGACCGTCATCCAGCCAAAAGTGATGGCAATAGTGCACCCAAAGGCATTTCCGACACTGAAAATTGCATTGACTGGAATGGTGACTTGGATAATCCAAACGGGAGCGAAGACGACTCTGAGGCAGACAATGAATCCGATCTTGAGCTAGACAATTGCTTCGAGGATCTGGAATGCCCTGAGCAGCGGGATGTGTGTTTCGCTGCAAATGTGCCCAGATTGATTTGGCCAACACGGAGGTCAAAGAATACGACTGAAAAAGTGTCGGTAACAGTCATTGCTACTAAAACAAGGAGGATCAGGGGAAACAGAAAAAAGTAGGATAGAATGGGACAATATGTTTTTAGCAGGTTCTTAATGTTGCCTGACCCAGAATATCACTTAGAGTAATATGATGGGAGAATATTGACCAGTGATGTCTGAATGTTAGCTTATAAACACAAGCATAGCAGGCGAAATGTGGCATTCAACGTGATACATAACCTTTGATAGAATGAGAGCGACCCATGCAAGAATATTACCAGGGCCACTGGATCCAGCCTCAATCAGCCCAAAAAGCATCCAATAAGTTTAAATAATCATCCTTACAATTATCAATGGCAGCCGATGTTGACTAGACAATACATTGAAATAAGCGTCAACAGAGCGTCAATGATGTTTGGTCTTGTAAGTAAGGTAATTGAATATTGATTTGATAACTGACATGCAAAACCAACGTGTTGACAGTCTTTATAGGCAAAACAGATAGCAACAGGGTCAGTGCCCCATTCTGAAAATGAGCGTCAACAGAGCATCAACGAATTTTGGTCATGTAAGTAAGGTAATTACAAATCAATTTGGTCGTTGATTCACATAACCAACGTATTGGCAGCCTTCATATGCAAAAGTGATAGCAACACAGTCACCGCCCAATTCTGAGAATGAGCGTCAACGGAGCGTCAATGAATTCTGGTCATGTACGTAAGGTCATTACTAATCAATTCGGTTGCAGGTTCATATAACCAACATATTGGCAGCCTTATAGGCAAAGAACAAAACGACATGCTTGCTGCCCCATTCTGAAAATGAGCGTCAACGGAGCGTCAACGATTTTTGGTCATGTATGGAATGTAATTACTACTCAATTTGGTCACCGATTCACACAACCAATGTATTGCCAGCCTTTGTAGGGAAAAAACACAGCGACATGGTCACTGCCCAATCCTGAAAGTGAGCGTCAACGGAGCGTCAACGATTGTTGGTCTCGTGAATATGGTAATTAGAGATTGATCTGGTCAAAAGTATTCATAATCGACTCATTGGCAGCCTTTGTAGGCAGAAGAGAAAGTGACACAGTCACTGACCCATTCCGAAAATCAGCGTCAACCCAGAGTCAACGATTTCTGGCTTTCCATCTTGGGCAATCTCAGTGGCGACTGGTCAAAAATCAACATAAATGAAGCATTGGCAGCCTTCTGTGCGAAAAACCAAAGAAACACACTCCCTGCCCCATCCTGAAAATGAGTGTCAATGGAGCGTCAATGATTTTTGGTCTTGCATCTTGGTTGATCTAAATGTCGCGGGGTGGCCCAAATTCATATGCGAAGTAATGGCCGCATTTTCAGCCAAAACAGTACACGATATCTTTGTTACCCCATCATGAAAAGAACGTCACCGGAGCCTTAACAATGTTTGGTCTTGCATATTGGGTAATCTGGGTACCGCGCAGACAGTAATACTCATAACAGAACTATTGACAGGCTTGTAACTCAACAACACAAAACAGACATTGAAAAATAGTGATTCCAAAATAAACAATATCGCAATCTCCAAAACATGCAAAAAGTTATTATTGGATGTTGAAAATACGATTTTGATAAGATACTATTATCAAATAGTAAAAACAGGAGCAAATTATGAAAATACAGATGGACCCGCTGGACAACCCGCTGACAACCCGCCCAATTCAGATTGCTTGTGAGATGTCCATCGAACTGTACCCGAATTGACCGTTCTGGTGTATCGAAGACCCAGACCGCCAATTTGGAAAAGGGTTGGTTCCAACTAGGATGCGGACCCGAAGTGCCGGTCCGGAACTGTTGCTAACACTAATCGGCACTTCTATATATTATTCCACACTACATACCCCCCCCCTCACTTTCACTATTCCTTCTCTAGGATTGACACCCCTGAATTCCTGTTTGTGATTCTCAACCAGGATTTGGAGTACCAATTTTGTGTGCTACACTCCTTGCCCTCTTTTGGAACTGCTCTGTTATGGTAGGTACTGCTCTAATGGATTGGTGCTCCTCAATCTCAATCAGTGCTTCTGGTGCTGGATTCATGTGCCTTCATTTCATTCCATACTTCTCCCTCACCTTCTTCACTCCTGTTTTCCACCTTACACTCTCTATCTGACACTTCTCTTTTCCTGGTGGCACTTCCCTTTTTCAATGAAATTTATTATATTGCCTTTCTAACTTCATATTGATTCACAGCTAGATAACATCTTGTTATGCAATTGTTAAATGACACAAAGTGTTATGCCTTTGGTGTAACATTTATATCTCCGGGATCATGCAGGATCACTTGACGATCCATATATCGATACTTGATCTGAGATCACAAATTATCACTCGGATTTCCATATTGGATCCTATTACTATATGATCTGTCAGGAAGTCACCTGTGCTGAGATCGTCATATTGACTCACAGGCTACGGACTCATAGTCGTAGACTCATCCACGAGCTTTCACTCGCCACCACTGGTATTTGCAATCGTGAGCTTCCATGAACTTCCATGGTTTTCCAGGCTCTCATGTATATAAAGATAGAGCTTCTCCTTGGACAGTAGAATTGACTTTATCAACTAAACATATGTAACAGATCCTGTTGAAATACTGATTGCTAGAAGTGTTGTATTCTCAAGTACGGGTACATTCGTGATCATATATCCGGCATTCACAGTATGCCCTGTACACATGCATGCGCACTCAGCTGGCATCTCTAGCTGAGTCTGCAACGACCATCATCTTGAGGAGATTATTCATCAGCTCAGCTGAAGCCTATATATGCAACACTCCCCCCTCTTGCTACGCTCCGCAGAGCGAGAAAGACAAACAATAAAGAAATAAACAAACAAAGATGATGCGCAACTTGTGATTTCCATAGTAGCCTGAGGATGGCCATCCATATAAACAAAGAATTCCGTCTTCCCATAAGACAAGTGATATAACCTTAAATCGAACCCTAAATTGACCTCCAATTACCATAAACTGATTGCTTTCGTGAGTATATCTCCCACATTTTCGTCCGTATGTCCGTAGGAGTAGTTGACTATGCCTCTGAGTAGGCGATGAACTCGGCCTTGAAAGTTCAAATAGCGATGAGGCAGTTAACATGGCGATGAGGCAGTTGACATGGCGATGAGGTTTTGCTTTCGAGACTGCCATGAGATAGCTCTATTACTGGCGAGAAAGACATGGCCTCCCTCAGATTTGCGGTCCGTGCTGTCGTTGGCTCAATCGGAATCCGAGTACCCTGCGAGACTATTGCTGATGCCGATGCTGATGCCGATGCTGATGCTGATGCTGATGCCGATGCTGATGCCGATGCTGATGCCAATGCCGATGCCAATGCCAATGCCAATGCCAATGCCAATGCCAATGTCGATGCAGATGCCTTGCTGTTGAAATGTAGCCGAAAATCAGTTGTCGATTTGAGGTAGAGATATCTGGCCGAGTTGCAAGTGCTGCATTCATTAGTCATCCCACGACTGCTTAATAGTCTCTGATATCTTCCAATTCCTTCTCCCCCCAATCCTCAGCCAAGTCTAACTTGATATTGGGATCGAGACTGATTCCGTTATCTTCTCAGAGGATTTCGCTGCGAAGGAATTGGCATTCCGGGCCAAGGTTCCTGATCTTATATTTCTCTGAGAGTTTCGCCTTGACTTCAATGGTGGCTTTGGTAGTGGCCTCCGGGTACGACATGGAGATATCGTCAACATACAGAAGTATCAGAATGCCATCGCTGCAGAGATAGAGGTTGTCGAGGAGGATCAACGTGCTTTCTTCCTTCATGGCTCATTTCCCGTGATCTCGTTGACGGCTTTCCATAGCATCAGCATAGGTGAATAGATCTCCAGTGGCTGCGGATGCTGTTAATGCTTCTGTGGGGGCTTTACCTGGACTTCTTGTAACACGACTCGCTATCGGTGGAGCTGAAGATGCTGGCGGTACTTGGCTGGATTTCTTGGTTACTGCCGCCGAATGCTAGACAGTCTGATCCTCTCTGCAGAGGCGCCGGCTGTGGGCGATGCGTTCTGCTTCTGCTGCCGAATGCTGAGCAGTCTGATGCTCTCAGTGGAGGCGCCGGCAGTGGGGGTTGCGTCCTGCTTCTGCTGCCGAACGCTGCGCAGTCTGATCCTCTCTGTGGAGGTGCCGGCTGAGGGCGATGCGTTCTGTTTCAGCTACCGAATGCTGAGCAGTCTGGTCCTCTCTGCCGAGGCGCCAGCTGTGGGCGTTTTCTGCTTCTTCTGCCGAACGCTGAGCAGTCTGGTCCTCTCTGCCGAGGCGCCAGCTGTGGGCATTCTCTATTTCGGCTGCCGAACGCTGAGCAGTCTGATCATCTCTACCGAGGCACCGGCTGTGGGCGATGTGTTCTGCTTCTGCTGCCGAATGCCGAGCAGTCTGGGCCTCTCTGCGAAGGCGCCGGCTGTGGGCAGTTTCTGCTTCTACTGCCGAACTCTGAACAGTCTGGGTCGGGAAAAACATATTTTGCCAAGTGTAATCTACCGCAGGCTATATAGCCTACCGGAACCTCCTGTAACACCGATATTACCACATAATGAACAACACCCCAGTGCTGTTTTCGGTAATGCACAATCATACACCTGTAATTTACGGATAGCATAACTGTATTATTACTGTAATGCAACTGTAGCACAGGTATTATATACTGCAATTTATGGATAATACTATATATTCAAGAGTTACTTATTTATTTACTACTCTGACATGTGTACACTCTGACTCTCATGACTCCAACATGCTTACTCCCACAACTCTAACAACTCTGACATACTCGCTCCCACTCCAACTCTGACACGCTCACTCTCACCTCTGACAATGTGGCTTCGCTGGGAGCAAGGTGGTAGTGGTGGATCTGGCTGCGCTGGGAGCTAGCTGGTAGCGGTGGAATGCTCGCTCTCACCTGTGACAATCTGGCTTCGCTGGGAGCAAGCTGTCAGTAGTGGAATGCTCACTCTCACCTCTGACAATCTGGCTTCGCTGGTAGCGGTGGAACGCTCGCTCTCACCTCTCTGACAATTTGGCTTCGCTGGGAGCAAGTTGTTAGGGGTGGATCTGGCTTCGCTGGGAGCAAGCTGGTAGCGGTGGAATACTCGCTCTCACCTCTGACAATCTGGCTTCGCTGGGAGCAAGGTGGTAGCAGTGGACCTGGCATTGCTGGGAGCAAGCTGGTAGCGGTGGATTGGGCTTTGCTGGTAGGGGTGAAAGAGGCTTCGCTGGGAGCAAGCTGGAAGCGGTGGATTGGGCTTCGCTGGTTGGAGTGTATTATATGATTTCGTGGAAGAATAATCGAAAAGTAAAATACCCAATGCTGGTAATTGTGATGGTGGTGATGGTGATGGTGGTGGTGGAGATGACGATTGAAAAAAGGGGTTGATGGAATGCATGCAGTATGAGAAGTTTGCATCATTCTGTAATTCAATATTATTTATGGTAACACCCGCCTAACATTGTCTTAACTCCACTCTAATGGCCAAAGTACAGGGTAGGCAGTCATAATCTATAGGAAGCAACCGTAACACAGCGGTGACAGGGATAGTATATGTCGGTTACGGTTGCACCGAAGCTTTCCCGACGTGATCCCCTCTGCCGAGGTGCCGGCTGTGTGCGGTTTCTGCTTCTGCTGCCAAACGCTGAGCAGTCTGATCCTCTCTGCCGAGGCGCCATCTGTGGGCGATGTGTTCTGCTTCTGCCGCCAATCGCTGGGCAGTCTGATCGTCTCTGCCGAGGCGCTGTCTGTGGGCGATGCGTTCAGTTTCTACCACCAATCGCTGGGCAGTCTGATCCTCTGTGCGGAGGCGCCGGCTCTTCGCGATGCGTTCTGCTTCTGCCGCCAAACGCTGAGCAGTCGTATCCTCTCTACCGAGGAGCTAGCTGTGGGCGTTTTCTAACTGCGTAGGTTGACTATCTTGTCCTCGGAGAGGCTCATCTCCGGTATCTATTTACTCAATATATTCCTTTTTAGTAGTAGTTCAAACATCAATATCAATCACATTGCTTCCATGCCATCATGCAGGGCTTTAACCTTGGGCCGAATTTGGCCTGGTGGCATTCAGTATCGGGAATGAGTCGACTGGCATATCATCCGAATCAACATAGGTTGTGGAGAGAAGCTTGATAAAATATTTCGTTGCCAGCGGCATCGTACGTAGGTTTGCCAAATCCATGTAGTATCTTGTATGGCACTTTGTAGTGCGCTTGACTGGCACTCTAATGCACTGTTGCTTGCGCTTGGCCAGGATGCAGACTGTGTATTATGGCAGTCGAAGGTGTACTTAGAACAGAGGAAGCAGGTGGACTTGTGGATGCGATTGTGGTGCCTCTGAAGACTCGATTGCAGAGGAGCATTTTCCGTTCCAAAATAGTCGTATGCCCACCAAATCCAATCGGTTGATTGAAGGAGGGACAGTCGAAAAGTAGGAGTATGAGGAGCTTCGACTTGGTGGTCCTGTATGATGTCAACGAAACCGTAATGCATAGCGGTGACTGAATTGTTGTCTCCGAGTTCGATTACTATAGTAAATGAGAGCATTTTGAACTTTGAGAAGGTCTGAGCAGCAGCAGTCGTGAGAGTACGGTCAGTTAGTCTTAGAGGATCGCAGTCTCTGGCCGGAGAGACAGCTGCTGTAATGATGGCTTTCTTCGCTCTTCACCACTCCGTTACACGTTTGTAGGCAGCGCAATCGACTTCGACGTGGCCTAGGAGCCCGCACCTGTAACAAATGCCCTCATCGTTTCCTCTGCTATTTCCTCCCTCTTGAGCGCATTTCCGTTTTCTGCATGCATCTGTAGTATGGCTGTTAATTTTGCAATAGGTGCACTTACTCTGTTGCCCATGTCCGTGGCTATCTCTGCTTTCACTGCTTTCTCCGTGTCCACTGCATCCACCGCATCCGCTGCATCCACTGCATCCACAACATCCACTGCATCCTTCGCCTTTGCCCTGGCCATGATTGCCGCTACGTTGGGTGAGGAGAGCAGCCCCTGAGGTGGAGGGTTGAGGAAGTCATCGTGATATTGTGGAGATGGCTCATGATAGTGTTGAGTCTTAGTGCTGTTTATGCGGTTGTTACTACGGTGACAAGGTTTAGGGGTCTTGAGGCTCTTTTGTGATCGTGAAAGAGATTGTAGGAAAGATCGTGAGACTTTAGATAGTAGCGATAACCAGGCTCATACCCTGTTGAAATACTGATTGCTAGAAGCGTTGTATTCTCAAGTACAGGTACATTCATGATCTTATATACGGCATTCAGAGTATGCCCTGTAGGCATGCATGCGCACTCAGCTGGCATCTCCAGCTGAGTCTGCAACGACCATCATCTTAAGGAGATTATTCATCAGCTCAGCTGAAGCCCATATATGCAACAGATCCTGTTGCATATATGGTCTATCTCCCTGGTGTATGGCTTCCGTTGGGCTGCTGCATAATCTCTCTAAGATGATGGTCATTCCAGACTAAGCTGGAGATGCCAGACTCATCAGCTGGAGATGCCAGCTGAGTGCGCATGCATGCATACAAGACATCCAAGACATACTCCATATATCATATATATATGATCATGAATGTACCTGTACTTGAGAACATAAGCTTCTGGCAATGAGTAAATTTCAACAGATCCACCTTCCGGATTTGTTCACCTATTGGGCATATCTCCATTACCCGATCTTCATATAAACTGATCCACAACCACAGTCAAGCGAAGCATGAATGAGATGTGTATCATCTTTGGATCAGTGATGGTCGCAACTTCTCCAGTCACAATGGTCACTCCATATTGGCAGGAAAACCTATTCCCAGTCACCGACCAAACGACTATTTAATCATGCTCCAATGGTTCATTCCTGATGAGACAATGTGTCATCAATAACAGACCACCATGGCATCTTGCAATATGCAGAGCCATAAGAGAGATGAGTTACTAACCAATAATCGATATATCGGAGGCCTGTCGACCAAATGGACATATTTGAATGAACCCTTATCTCAACCACACATTCTTGGTCTGGGCGAATAAGACATGGAACTCATATGTCCTGAGTGGTGCAGGATACTCTCCATTTAATGTAAGGCAAAACAACTCGGTTGCAGATTACTGTATATTTGGCTCCAATAAAGCATAGTGATATTAAGGGTTCTGTCATTTGCTGCAATTGTTACAGCGTTATGTACCTGGTGGGTATATGAGAGGGCACTCTCATTGGCTCTCAGTGACACGAACCTATTAGTTGTTAATTGGCTTCGGACAAGCTCGTATCCATACAAGGTATAGCCAATAGCAATTATGTCACAATACGAGCATAACAACTTGCTGACGTAGTTAATACTCCTGTGAGTTAGAACTCAACTATCAATGGCTGAGGCAAAGGATAATGAGGCAGTTACGTATGTGAACTCTGAAGCAGGCTTGGGCAGTCTGAGAATTGTTAAAGGTGTGCATCGTCTGATATATATTCAGCGGTACCGACATGGAGGAAAGATTTCGGAAACATACCATCTACAATAACATCTATCTACAGATACCTATTGACCATCTCGACCTGGAGATTTAGCCTTCACTTTATTCCCATGTATTATCTATTAGGTCTGCATCAAAGTCAATGTGCATACTTCTCCCTTGAAGTCCAGAGTTGGATGTTCATTATTCAGTTCTATATCACGGATATATCTATCACCTCTTTATACTTGGTTATTCGTATTTTCTTCGTGGAAACAAGTCATTGATCGGGAAGTGAACCAGACCATAAATTGGAGTCTGAAGGAAGTCCGAGGATTAGCCCAATTGCGCAGTGGTTGAGAGGATACTTCTGTTAGGATACTCTGAAGTCGGCATTACTCCTTCTGCAGAGGCAAAACTACTTTGCTGTGTCTTATAGACATGTCGATACGTGGAGTCATTGCACTCTTGGACACTCAGTCTTCGAGTTTAAGTGCCGGTTGCTGGGACGATACTTTGTAGTTGTCATTTGGGCAATACTCTTGAGTCGTGTACATCAGTATACTGATAGCTCATGACGATACTCTTGAGTCGATACTATCTATTGGAAGCAGAGAAAGGAACAGCTACCTTGAGTCTTTTTTGGGGTGTGAATCCTTTTCCGCATCCTGAGTGAAGACTTATTCATGTTCTTCTTTATCAGTCCGGAATTCATTAGGTGCTATGATTGATTAGGACCTAGGGCAAATCTCCCGGTGTTACACAAAGTGAGCCAAATGACATTGGAATTCAATATCACCCACTGGCTAGATACAAATCATCACGAAATACAAAAAGTGACCTCTGTTTTTGGATGCTATTGGTAAATTGAGTGTTTCAACTTTTGTCTGCCCACATGAGATGGGAGATCCAGTCTCTGTGATTAGCACCATGTTCAATTGATATCATGTATTTACTTAGTTGGGTTATTGTATAACTATATCTGTTTTTGATTAGTGAATTAGTCACCTGTTTCTTTGCTTCCTGGAAGTAGTATTGCAAAAATGCAATGTTGAGAAAGATGTTAGCAAGTATAGTATGATATAGAAGTTGGTAATGAATAATTAACTGTACACTATGTTTGCCAAGAAGGTATTCTGTGCTCATACATCTTAAGAGAGTTCCAGATAACACCAGCAGTCGACCAAATCAATATTCATAAGAACACAGGTATCTCTTAGAGTATATTGGAGATTTCAACATTGGTTAAGTGATAGTCTCAAGTGCTACCAATATTCTCTCCAGTACTCCAACATGCTTGCAAACTTATCTCCATCACTAACATGGTCCTCCTCTACCAGACATTGGTGATCGAAGTTTCTCCCAAGGCCAGCCAGAATGCACTGCTAGGATCCAATTTCCTCCCAAATTTGACACTTGTATGTTTTTACTGCCCATTTTGTCACCTACTCCTGGAGGCTTACTTCAATTGAAATAGCATTCACCAATGTATATCAGAGCTGGACTTGTCAGAGTCACATATTTGAGTCACATCTATCAGAGTTGGATGTATTAGGGTCCAAATCAATGTACTCTATTATAGCATGGATTATCCAAAACTATCTCAGAGCTACACTTGTCAAACTACAACAATTAGAAGAGATTGTTAGAGATTGTAACAGAGCTTTATGTATTACAGTAAAGCAGTAATAAATACCTTGAATCATTGCAATACCAATGTCAGTGAAATAATATCAATCGTTCCAGGAATATTATCTACTATTGATACTCTAGTCGAATCTGGTTGTCTTTGGTATATCCAACCTGTCCTGAGATAATGAATAAGTCTCAAGTATCCACTATAACATGCCAATATCCTTTCAAATTTCCATGGTGGATTTCAAGCAGAGTAGAGTATGAGTTCAAACTCATTTCACAGGAGGGGAAGATCATATTTTGAGTGTGATGTAAGAGTATCAGTTTGCATTTATATGTAGCCCAAAAAATTTGATTCTAAAATGGTACGTTATATCTTGATCAACAATGCAATTGCTAGAATGTACAATACAATTGTACCTGATCACTACTGTATTTGAACACTAACTAGTTGGTAGCTTAATTATTATTAGAAATTATACATCAGTTGAAATTGTCAATAATGAAATACCTTCATATTATGCAAACAACCGACATATAAGCAAACATATGATAATATTTTGTAATTGATTGTCATTAACCTCTAGTATTCTGTGACCCAGAGGTTACATTCAAAATCTATTATAATAGTATTCAAATTATTATCCCTTTGCCGGTAACCGGGTTTGGGCCCACAGATGGGCCAGCTTTTAAAATACACATCACACAACCACAATCCAGCCAAATGCCCCCAGAATAAATAGAAATACTCTACATATGGTGAAA
>Ga0307515_10002816_pt1 | contig 37003 bp, 19 predicted proteins | sample 17_EM_MG_FD_194513 | JGI IMG/M metagenome (GOLD analysis project Ga0307515, IMG submission 194513) | Populus trichocarpa ectomycorrhiza microbial communities from riparian zone in the Pacific Northwest, United States - 17_EM | ecosystem: Host-associated > Plants > Roots > Unclassified | place... | reverse complement strand
TGTATTTCGCTCATCTAGCAACTCGATGAAAAAGAGAATAATACAAATCATCCAAGCGTGTTTTTTTCTCATTAAAAATCAAGTTATTGTGAACATTTCAAACAGACCAAACTATACCAAAAAAGAACAAATATTTATAAATGTAAAAATTAATATATTAATATGTTAAAAAGTAATATAATCAAACCTTCAAATGAAACCTACCAAAATATCATAGTATCTTGTATCAACATCACTATTAATTAATGTCACAATCATTATAGATCTATAAGGTAGTGTTTGGTTACTATCTTAGAACAGAATAGACGAAGACAGTGGAGACAAAAATATGTTTGGTTAAAGAGACAAAGACAAAGACGTAAAAAAAAATTTGTCTCTAGGATAATTTTAGAATGAATTTCTGTACTTCCAAAACAGGAGGTATTGAGGGGAAAAGTCTTCAAAGACAATATTTATTATTTTTATTCCTAAAACATCATTGTAAAAAACTTTCAATTCCAAAATTATCCAACAAGACATGTAAAAATAAAAATAACTACTATTATTGTTTTAAAACTTAACTCGGGGGTCAATCCAGAGCAAAGCCCAGATCACTGATCGAAGCCCGGGTAATGGGTCAGGTTAACCCGGATTAGTGTAAAAATAAAAATAATTATTATAATAGTTTTAAAACCTGATTTGAAATTTGATCTAGGGCAAAGCCTATTATAGTTTTAATACTTGATTCAGGGGTCAACCCTGGACAAAGTCTTGGTCACAGAACTGGTGGGTCAACTCGGGTTGACTTGGGTCAATATAAGGATAAAAGTTATTACTATCTTAGTTTTAAAACCCGACTCGGGGGGTCAATCAGGGCAAGGCCCTGGTCACAGGTTGGGAGGGTCAACACGGGTTCACCTGAGTAATATATAGATAAAAATAGTTTTATTACAGTTTTAAAACCTGACTTGGGAGTCAACCCAATACAAGGTTCAGGTTTTGGGTCAGGTTTGTCAAATCGGCTAACCTAAAATTTTTAATTCTTTTTTAAATCAATGGGTTTTTTACCAATATTTTATCTTGAGTTCACCTGGATTTTTGACTGGGTTAGGTTAAGTCAATCCTTTCTTTATTTTTTCTTAAACTCGGACCAATTCAGGCCCCAAATCAACCTATCAAGTCAGTCCTGGTTTTATAACTAGGTTTATTTTAATATTATTAATTTCAACACTCGATATAAACTAAAGTAAAAAAAATATTGAATTATATTTTTTAAATATGTAAGTTTGATAACAATACATATTAAGACTTTTTCATATTTTATTTTATTTTATTCATTCTTGGCAAACACCTCTCATTTAATGGCATCATATCCTAGGATCTAACCGTTAATTTCCCGCCAACCTACATTTCTTTATGTTTTATTGTTCTCCCTCTAGCCCAACCTAATTTCAATCATTGATCTAATTCACTCCAAAAAAAATGTTCACCCTCTAAGTTCACTCAGTAAACACCAACAATCCTTCATCTCTCAAAGAAACTACATTCATCTCTGCCACTAAATTCAATAAAAAGGGAGGCATTTTATTACAATTTATAAGAAAAGTAAAGGTTGTTATTATAAGTTGGATTCAACAAGATTAGCAGGAACTATTCATAAATAATTCATATATTAAATATGGCAGTTAACAATTAAAAAAGTAGTTAGAATAGTCAAGAAGTAGTTAAGATGTAAGAATAAATAGTTTGTGTATATAAGCATTGTAAGAATTTTCATGAGGGGCAAGTAATAACATAACATAAATACATTCATTTCTTCTTCTTTATTCTTTTCTTTCTCTTTTGATTTATTCTTTTATTTCTCTTGTTAGGCTTTAAGCCTAACATATTTGAAATCTACATTGAAATGCATCGCATAAGTTCTCACTCTCAAACCCTAACTTTCAATCCACTTTTCTCTTCATCCTCACCATCCCCAGCTACTTCAAAGACTTCATCAGATTATACGGTTACCACATTGACTATGTCCATGAACTCCTCTTCATCAAGTACTATCAAAAACCCTAATTTATCATCTTTGTTATTGAAAGCGTTAATTTTTTACTATTAAGAGTAGAAAACTGAATTATTATTATCAAAAGCCTTAATTAGGTTATACTATGCAACTTTTATTCAGGAATCATGGAATGGAAGATAGGAACAGTGTGTTAATAAAACTTAATATCAAGTAACGGCTGATAGATTTTATAATAGTTTCAATGAGAAGCGATTCTCATCTTCTGAGGTTAGTTAGCTTCAGATTATGCTTTTTTGTGTGCTAAGTAAATTATTGAATATAACCATGGTTGTTTTATAGTGGTGATTTTTATAGGCAGAGATTTTCCTTATTCCATGGAATACATGGGATTTACAAAGATAACTAGCACTCTCCCAAAAGAATTCACTGAGTTACCTACTTGTCCAATTTTTATTTTTTTTTGCCAGTAGTAGATTTGTTTTTTGTTTCCTTTACCCTTTCTATTTTTTTTAGATGGGGTGAGAAAGTGCTGCTATATAAGATATGTTATATGTTTGCCTTTGATTTATGAACTTCTAATTTGACATGGATTTTTTTTTCTAATAATGCAATGATATTCAGCAAATAATAAGACAACAAAAAAGAGAGACAGTAAACATAAAAGATTTGGCAAAACAAAGTTTTCAATTCAACTTTAGAATCTGCTAACACAATACATCAACAAAGCATATGTTTACCAGACAAGTGATAATGGAAAGTTAGGCCACTTTGTCATGAGCATCTTCATGCAAAGTGGATAGCACTTTCAGATTCCATATAAGAGAACATAGGGCAGCAATAAGGAGTCAAAAAAACACATGCAAACTAAGTGACAGATTCTAGCACTAATAAATAACTTTAGGTAGTTTTGATTTAATTTTTGTTTTTTTATTTTATTCAAGCTTTTGTATTTTATTTGGTCATGTTTAGACCATTATCTCTTTAATTTTAAGAAGTATAAATACCCTTTTGAAAAGGAATGTTAAAGGAATTCTAGACTTTTGATGAATAAAATGAAGTTATGTGTTTGAGAGGATTCTCACACTTTAGTTCTTGAATGAACTAAAAATCAACTTATCAAAAATTAATTATCTACATAACATTTTTTTTTACTTCTCGTTCGTGATTTTTTTATAATCGTTAGGTGGGGGTTTTATTTCCAATAGTGTTGGTGCTTTAATTCAATGTAGTTGTTGTGTCACATTTTATATCGTTAAATCTGATTCTTAGCCTTTCCAGGTTTATGTCAATATTTTCATTGTGGGTTACATGATTGCGTGATCATAAAATTCGCATCAGAGCTTCTTGAGGATCTCACTCTCTATTGGAAGGTGGTTAGTGGTCTTATCTAACTCACCATAATCAGGCCTGATATCTCTTATATTTTTCACATTATCAACAAGTTCATGCAAACCCCCTGACATCTCCACTTCGCTATTGTTTGTTGCATCATTCAAAACATCCTAGACACATTTAGTCATGGTTTATTCTTCCCTAGTGGCTCTTCCCTCCAGTTACAAGCCTACTGTGATGTTGATTGGGCTGGTTGCCCGTGAACTAGAAAATTCATTATCGAATGGTGTTTATTTCTTGGTGATGCTTTTATCTCTTGGGAATGCAAGAAGCATGATTGTATCTCCGAGTCCTCCACTGAGATAAAGTATCGTGCCATGTTTGTTTCCTACTCTAAAATCATCTGGTTGTGTGGTCTCTTCACAGAGCTTGGTTTGTCTCAAGTTCACCCTACTCCACTACATATCGATAACACTAACACCATCTAAATTTGATATCAAACTCGTCTACCACAAGCATATATAGCATATATGGATTGATTGTCACTCTATTCGGGAGGCCTTTGACCGCAAATTTATTACCCTTCCATATATCTCCATTAATCTACAAATCATAGATATCTTTACCAAAGCCATGACATGTCAACAACATCATTTTCTTGTTAGCAAATTGATTCTTGTAGATTTACCAGCATCAATTTAAGAGGTGCGTCAAAGGAAAATTAGTTGGCCATTTAAAGCCCAGCAGATTTTATACCTTGTATAGCTTTTACAACTAGTTTCTTTGTTTGTAAATCTTTCCTTTATTAGAAATACTAGTTGTAGGTTAATTGTATATGATAGTTTCAATATTCTAAAGGCTAGAAATCAGTATGTACAGATTTTATACTCTTGTACTTTTTTTATATAATGAAAACTCTCCATTGAGAGAAAGCATTTTTTTTCCTTAAAAGCTCTAAGTTTAATAGATATGTATGGTTAAATAGCATTACTCTTCTATATATACATATTCGATAACTACTTATATTTTTTTTATATTTTGACTAGTTTATGGAACGATTATTTTTTAGTTATTGAAGCAAAAGGTTTCCGTTTCTATTTTATTCAACAAGGTAAAAATTCGTTTTCACTAGATTTCACACAAAGCTATACATAGGTGCTTAAATCAATAATCATTCCCAGAGAATTATTAACCGTTCTAGAAAAGAAAACATAAATAGCTAAGAAAATGGATGTCCTAATATTACAGACAAATTCCCTTCTTGGTCATTTGATTTTCCTTAAAAAACTTCACCACTATTTTTAGAGTTTTTAAGAAGTGTGTCTTAAACATGTGCTACTTATATAGGTGAAGACAAACATCATTACAAGCTATAATACAGTTTATCCTATATGGGTTTGAAGGAAAAGTTTGGGCCACTATTTAATTTTACTTGCACTTGTGTGAACTTAGGCTCGCTTTATATGGACTCAATAATTATCTTTTATTTTGACTTTTAGACAAGTACTAGACTTGTGACCCAAGCTACGCCGTGAGCCTATTAAATTTTTTTAACGTACAACTTGGATGTTTAGGCAACGGTAGTATTTGTAAAGAAGTAAGAAAAACTTAATACTTGAGTCATTAATTTGGCTGGATCCGAATAAGATGAAGTAATGTAATAGTCTGATTTAAACCATAGACAACGATAACAGAGGAACCAAACAAAAAATAATGGTAATAAATAACTAAAACAAATAAGCAGTCAATATCATACCTGAAAAAAGAAAAACAAAAAGGATCATTTGAAACTCACTGTCATTTCATTGTGGACCATGCCCACAACTAGAGTACCTTGCTAAGAGTGCATGACAACATTAAAAGAAGCCATATAGGTCACTAGAGCAACGCCACGGAAAAGAAAACCAAGAAAAAGGATAATCATCCGTCTATATTCAACAAATCAATTCTATTTAACTTGAGAATAAAATTTTTCTATAAAAATAAAATTTTAAAACACCAACATTAAAAGGCCCCCATTTTTTTTTTTCATTCTAAGGATAGATAAGTTATTTTACTGTGCATTTTTTATGAAAATAAAAAATAACTCCAAGTAGAAACTAAAAAATTATTACTGTGCTGATGTAAATTTATAATACAATTAAAACACAAAAATACCCATCTTATCCCTACTCAATTTTAGAACACCAAGATTATCCTAATCTAAGGACTATTTTACTCCTAAACAATTTTCAAGAGGTTTTTTTTTTTCAAGTGCCAAGGAAAAAAAAAACAATATTCCCATCTACGTTGAACTGTATTTAGGTGAGCACTTTTAGTTTTTTTTCTTTTTTTAATTGTTACGGACTGCTAACGTTCCAGTTGGGCCAAAATAATCCAAACAATGATAGCATCTCAACCACATAAAATGATGTTTAGAATTGACCACTCACTCCCCCGGCTTTATCCAGAACAGGAGTGAATTAATGAGACTTGGCATCGACCTCTTTCTTTATCTTGAACGAGATCATTGTTCTTATTTATGGTGCATAACATTAACAGACAGGTCCCCTCTCTTTTTCAGAAGACAATAATTAGAGATCTTCCAGCCCATTGAGATATTGATTTGCTAAATTTCCCACCAAAAGCACCAATGGAACTACTACGAAGTGACGGTTATAATTGTAGCCTGAATGATGCATTGAAATAGACAGGAGAAAAAAAAAACAAAAGACAGGGACGAAATTGAACTGGGAGAGATCGGACTGATTACCGGACACCTTGGGAACATGTTAAATTTCCTCGGACTACGTCAGGTAAACCAGCTCGGCACATCCTTGGCGGACCAAATATAAAAAAGTTTCACGAGGGGTGGCCTAGGCAGGCAACATTAAGCAAGGGAGATGGCCCGTGCCAAGCCAGGAATCTCAATTCTTGATAGAATATGGAGAAGGGTCGGAGAAAACGAGGTGCAGAAAACACATACTTGTAATAATTAAAACGAGATAACAAAGGAGTCAAACGCCACGAATATCTTCTGCTCGGAACTAGAGAAAAATGAAATTAAATTAGATGACCATCCCTGAAACTAGATAAAAATGGCAGATAAAACAACCAGTTCCCCTGGCCAAACCAACTCAAGTTTCTTCCTAAAAATAACCTTTCAGATTCTTTGGTCGGACCTTCACCTTCAGTTTTTCTTTACCTTTCTCTCTCTTCTTTTTTTAGTGGACTTTTGAAATGTACAGCCATAAACCCTTGCTTCTCCAGTCATTTCTAATGAGGGCAACTGAGAACATCATGCTCTTCTGAGAAGCAAAGTGATTCCACTGGCGCTTAAACGAACTCTCTCTATCCTGGATGCAAGTATACTAAACCTACAGTACCTAATTTCCGCAGCTTCCCCTTGAAAATCACATTGTGGTGGGCCCAGGGAGCGGGACTGCATGGAAGGCATAGACAATAAAGGTCCTTGTTGAAAGCCGTGCGCACATGACTGGCTACCTTTGAGCTTGTTCAGAACCAGCAGCGCCAGCAGTTGCACTAGGGCCAGCACCATTTTCAACTGGAGGCGAGGTCCCCCATTTTCCTTCCGACTCCAATGGTTCAAGCACATGAACTCCACCATCTGTTAGTCCTAATGCGAATTGATCAGGCTCGGAGGGATGTGCAGCAATGACAAGAGGATATACTCTTAAGCTGCTAAAATTACATCATTAGACAGAGCAAACAAGCAAGAGTATTGAAATAGTTAGAATCTTCTACAAAAGGGAAAAAAATCAAGAAACCAAAAAAGATGGAGGGAAAAAAGCAGTAACCTTGGATTAGGAGGTAAATAAGCAGTAGAACTTATTCTGCATCTCAATCTGAGTGTTGAAGCAGTGAGAACAACCACACTTCCATCTTCAAAGCTAACAAATATGGACTGGCTATCACAGGAATATGTAGCATGCGTGATTGGACCGCTTGCTTCTTGACGGAACCACTGTATTAAGAGGATACAGTTTCATAGAAAAGAATGTCAGGAGCTTGGGAGACAAAATTCCCAAAACTAAAAATTATCAACAAATATTTGCAACACCATTTCACTATATGCATGCATAACATCATCTCGAGTTATTAGAATCCAGGCAACACTTTCCCACTTGAAAGAAATGATATAAATTGTATGAAATAACAAATGAGTGGAACTGTAATATTCCCAGAAACTACACCAAACCTGCTTTTGGCATTCCAATTTAGGTGCTTCAAATATAGCTATCTGTGTTTCATGAACGGCAAGCAAATGTATCTGGTCAAGGTGAAATTGAACACGCGTATCTGCAAGAGAAGGTGCAACTCGTCCAGAAGGAATTTGCAAGAATTTACTAGCTTGCTTCTCCCAAGCATCTGTGCTCCAAACACACAACTGTAGATGGAAAACACGTGCAGAACCGAGTGAGTAATTCCAACATTGAACACTTGATGATCATTCAAGCTACTTTATATGAGCCAATCAGATATACAAGGGGATAAAAGATCGCACAATTCTATTATATAGAAAGCCTCATAACAGAAGCATTACAAAAGGTATATGAAATTAAAAAATCCAAGAAAAAAAGTTTCCAGATAAAGCTCAAATCGTTGTCCCTAAAATGATCTCAAGACCAACTGCCACAAGACAAGCCTTTTCATGTTCCTGCCAGTTACTGCCATTTGCTACATCAGTCCTCTAGACTTCTCTGAAATCCATGACCTTAAATAATAGGGCTTAATTGCTTATTCCACGGTAACAGACACACAAGGACTTACATTACCAATAATTCTTACCTGAGAGTCAGCTCCAGAAGACACCAGGACATTTAGAGAGTGAGAGAAGGCAAGGCCTGTAATTCTTTTCTGATGACCTTTTAACTTTGTTTTGACCTGTGAAATGGAATATTTCAAATTGTTTACTCATGCGTTTCAACCTCCAATAAAAAAAATTAAAATTTTGAGGTATCAAAGCAAATACCTCATCAACCCTAACGTTATAAATTTGTATAGAAGAGTCCTCCATGCCAATAGCTATGATATTGTTGTCCTGAGGGTGAAATGCTAAAAACGTTGCAGCTGGTGGTGGGGCCATGAATGTTGTCATTGTCTGCAATCAAGAAAAATGGATAAAAAAATATAACAAGGACAGAACAGAATGTATAGCAAAACTAGTATTGAATGTGTTGATAACAAGTCTCCACTGAAAAAGCCACCCTTTTCATCTGCAAACTGGTAATTAGCCCTAAATATTTGTTTGTTCCACAATTTAATAAGGAAATATAAATAGCAATAACTTCATCTGGTATATCTTCCAAACACTTTGGTTTTCCAAAAGGAAATGTCAGTTTTATGTTGCTAAAAAAAAAAAGTTAAGGGTACAAATTTAACTGCAACGAGCATCATAGACCATTCATTGACAAAGTTCCCTAAATCATGCTCTTATGGCATCACACAAAAAATTCAATCAAGCACACAGAATGGAGCTTAAATAGAGAAAATAGTAATAGAACATTTACCTTAAATGTCATCATATTGAAAAGAGAAATTTTCCCTCCTGAAGCAGACATGACATAAGAATCATTCTTTGAAAGTGCAAAGCATGGAACAGCATCTTCAGGGTTTGTGTCGCTAATATCATTAGTCATCAAAATTCCACTGGAAGGCTGCCATAATTGAGGTGGTACACTGGCATTGGCCTAGAACAGGTAATAAGAACTTTGTTAAAGGCAAGGTTTTTAAAATCAACAGAACAATATAGACATGCTACCTTCCACCAAGTAAATTTAAGTACCTTCAAAGCACAAACCTTCCAACATTATTAAGAAAAAAAAAGCTGACACGATAAAAATACCTTCCCAGACGGATTTCGATCATTTCGCTGCCACTTCCAAAGCTTGTGCACTGCATTAGACGCTAATGCCAATATGGCAACTCCTGAATTTGTATAAATTAATCTAGACACCTGAAACAATTGTCACCAAACCCATATAATTACAACTTACAAGTCGTTAGCTTCAAGAACATCACATACAAAGCAAACTCAAATGCATAAAACTTCAGCTGCAGAACAAGTACAAGGAAAAACTATCAAACAAGTTACAAATTTCAGCTGCAAAAAACAAAAATTAAACAAAGAAAGTTTAAAAATTTGACCAACAGACAAACCTAAACCATAGCTGCTAGTGTTTGCCACCAAAAAAGCAAGTGTTAACATGTAAGAAAGTGCGCATCCAGCATAATATGATCTAATTATCTCATTGCATTTAATAAATTGTTTCACAATTAGTGATATGAACTTGCATGTCAACTTATTATGGCCCGCCACAGTGCCACAAAATATTCACATATATAGACAGATCAGAAGGGAGGAAAACAACGGTATAGCAGCAAACTACTGTGTTAAGTTTTCAGCAGTATTATTCAGGAGCACAATCATTTTTCTAACATGAACATGACATGAATAAATAGCATATTAACATCCTTCTAATAAAATTTGCAAAAAGTAAACCATACCCTCATGGAAGTCAAGCTATCAGGGAGCCTCAGGGAGCGGCACTGTGATGGTTCATTTATTTCTGTTAATTTCCAGATCCTAGATTTCTCAACTGATTCATCTTGAATTTTAGGCTTCACATCAACTAAACTTCGACTGTCACTATTCTGTAGAAACTCAAAACAAAAGGAAAACATCAAATCATTGAATGTGTAAATAGATCCTTTTGCATTGAGATGCATACATGGTAATATGATAAATAAGATTATTCTACAAGGACAGGTAACACCTACCATTCCAACCATGGGTGCTGCAAGAGCAGCTTGATCATCGCCACTGGTTCCAACTGGGGCATTGGCAGGAGGAAAATTGCCTATTGGGGGGGGCTGCATACAAATCATGCATTAAGATAGTTACTTTCTAAATGCATAACTCTAGAGACATAAAGGTCCTAAAAATAATTTCCATGCCTATAAAAGTTTTACCTTCACAACAGAAGCAGAAGCAGCTCTAGAAGCATCAAATGTACGATTCTCCACTGTTCGGAGCAGCCTGATCCCATCTGAATTTGCTAGAATTTTGATGCTATTGTCATTTGTTGAGACAGCTAATAGCGCTCCTTCCTTGTTAAATCTAATACAAGGCGAAGCCTGAAAATTTATGATAACAGAGTTGTTAAATGTGAGTGTACTAGTCAGATTTTAAAACTGCTTATTTCAGGTAGAAAATTCATAAGTTAATTATGTTTTATTTTAGTTCCTTTCTTTCAGTAAAACTATTGTTTAAGTTTTCCTGTTCCTATTGGATTTTAGTTTCTCCATCTTATGTTTGCCTATATTGCCACATATATATAGCATCTTAGTTGCTCAGGATAAACACAATTTTCAGAAACGGGTTCTCTAGGGCTTTTAGGTTTTTTTTGTTTACCACTTGATTGTACATCATAAGGGCTTAATCAAACAGATTTAACAAGAAAGGACCATCAGAACTTTACCGGCAATCCACCCTCTGCATCAATACTTGTTAATAGGTTGACGTTATCCATATCCCAAAACTTGATCATGAACTCATCTATAGCCGCCAAGAATCGATTCTTAGTGGTATCAAACTTCACAGCACCAACAGAACGCTTTGCAAGACCATTATAGGTACGCTTCACAGCTCCTTCGCTTTCATTCCACTCCACCAAGTGTGATTCTCCTTCTTTGTTGGTCCCACATGAGAATAACCTGCAAGTGGTCCATAAAGATGAAATGAATATCTCAGTCGAAAGAAAACAGAATAAGAAATAGCAATCTCTCATCACTGGCAGAAAACAGAAAAGCAATAAAGAATGTACACAAACCTAGTTCCATCAGCACTGTATGCCATTGTGGTAGACGAATTCCCTGGTGCATCATAGTCAACTCTTGAACCCATGTTATCATACAACCATGCCTTTATCTTTCCATCAGCTGCCGTTGAAAAGATAAACTGGGAGAAGGTAAGAAGGAAATAAAATTAAAGAAGAAAAAGGATAGATACTTAAAAAATTGAAGAGTAGCGCCTTTCTCCCTCTCTTTAATACTCTTTAGCCTCACTCTACTCTCTCAAAAATAATTTTACCATTTCCATGCTTCTACAGTATCCAATTCCCCCCTTTATCTCTCTGATCTCCCCTTTCAGTGTTTTTTTTTTTTTTCAAACAGTTTTGGTGTGGAAAGTTCCCAAAATATTTCATCTTCTCTGCCTCTGTTTTTACGCATATGTCATTTAAATATGATTTCGAAAACCTGTATTTAATTTAAAATTTGACTCAGATTTCTATTCATAAAATTAGAATTTAAACTAGCAATGAATCTCCATTTGCCAACTGCTCACAAACAGATTGCTAATTTTGTTTTAGCATTTATCAATCAGAAATAAGTAAAAACTGGAGGTGGAGAGGGTTCAACTAACATCCTATATATTACCTGAATATTTTCCTTGTGATGTGGGCACACAGAATATACTGGTGCCTCATGACCTAGAAAATTGAACAGTCTAGTCCCCGCAACCGCATCCCAAACCTGCAGATTCACGAACACTTAAAAAACACCATTATGTAGATGCTATAAATAGAGATGTAAGAAACATACCCTGATGGTCCTGTCATCGCCACAAGTGACGATCGCAAGTTGTTTGTTTGGGTAAGAGAAAGCAAGATCATTGACACTCCCATTATGAGCATCAATCTAAAACACAAGGAAAATTGACAGTAAATTTCAGTGTGTATCCACAGGATTACAGCATGATAAATGAATACTGCTAGTTTTTTTTTAATCCATGTATTGAAGATAGATGACATTATCTAGAAATGGAAAGACACAGAGCTTCAATGATATCCACTTCAGGCACAAACCTGAAGGTGATTTCGTATGTCATCACCACCATGATAGGAGTATACATGCACAATGTGCTTGGAGTATGCAACACCTAGAAAAGGAAGAAAAAAATAACATATCTGGCAAGTTTCCTGGTTTCCATTCAGGAAAAATTTGTCTTTTAGGTTGAGCAAGCTAGAAACATAGCATTTTAACATACCAAATAAAGTTCCATCGGGACTCCATGCCACTCGGTTAACCGATGCTGTATAATCACTGGACAGAGACGCCTACACGATAATCAGTCAGTTAAACTTAACCTGATATAACAGCTCCAGAAAGGATCATAATTACTTCATATTCCATTAAACTTGTTAAAATGTACCTGCAGAGCCCTTGAGTTATGGTCCCAAACCTTGAAATTCTTCCAACCAATCCTTTCTCTGCTGCCCAACTCCCATACCATGACATCACCCATGCTTGTTCCAACTGAAACAGTGAAGCAACAAATGATACAATCTCCAAAACAACTGGCGAATTTGCAAACAGTATGCACGTGCACGCACACCGGTAAAGATGGGAACAGTTGTTCTATATATTGAGGCTGCTTACCAAGAAGAAGAATTTGTTGGAGTGGATGGAAATCCATACTCTTGACAGCAGAACCTTGAGGTAAAGTCATGACAGGATTCTTGGGCAAGTCATCAGAAGAGTAAGAGCTTTGGCCGTGGTTCTGACTCGGATAAGCAATAGGCAGAATGTTAACTGGAAGATTATTGACCTGATAGATAGAATATCCAATAAAGAAGAAGAATTAGGATAGTTAACAAATTAACTTTTTTTATTCAGCCAAATCTTAGCTCTATCATGAGAAGCTTGATCCCATAATATTTATTGGAATGCACATGCACACACACCACAGTCCACCTCCAAGCATGAATATCGAAACAGTTTCAATCTATATCTGCATCCACCTAAACCATCCACCTTGGCATCTCAAAAATCACACTAAGACGTATTTCCAAATTCATAATAGCAAAAGGCATCAAAGATCATATTAAGGCAAAAACGCAGCATAGGAATGTAAAGGACAAGGCCAAGTTTCAGTTGATACCTCATCTGATAATCCAAATGGTCTTGACCTCTTCAACACATGTTCAGAGTCTGCTGTTTGATAGTCAATAGCTGGGTTATTGGTAGGGGGACTCCTAGGACGCTTTAAGAGTGCTACTACAATGAAGATACAAAGAAGAAGTAGAGGCAAATTAGCACACAAGAAACCACGGAAATTAAATGGAAAAGTAGTGTGATAAAGAGATTGAATCACCAATCAAATTCTCTGCTATGAAATATGAACTCGTGATCATTTAACAAAATATTGTCAATAAAATACTCATACTTCTGTCGAGCCGATAAGATCCTAATAGAATAATGCATATTCAGTATATATATTTGTTTGCATAAAATGCAAACAATAAGAAGTCTAAACATTCCCCTTTGCTAGGGTTATGGTTGGATGAAGGTAACCATCAAGTAAAGATATGATCTTTGAGCAGTACCAATTACCCCTTAGTAATGCATTTCCTCTTTTAAATAAGAGCACATTTTTACTATCATTATCTATATTATTATAGCTAAGACTTCCTTCTTGAGTTTGTACATGTGTGTTATAATAGATTCCAAGGATGTTTGTCAAAGACTTTAAGAACATTAAAAACTATCTAAAGAAGCTGGTTCAAATGTCTGATGTAGTCTACCTGCATTATTAGGAGCAGCCAAGCCCATGGGCCCAGCAGAAGCAGATGGGTGAGGGACAGTAGATGGATTCGCCATCCATCCTGCAAGAGAAGGTGGAATAGTAGGCGTGGGCTGAAATGGCTGCAAGCATGTATATCCAGAGTCATATAAGTTCATAATTCAAAACCAGCATAGATAAACAGGGTAACTCCTTTCAGATTTGTCACTTACTCCATGACCAGTTATTGGAGGAAAACCCCCTGCCTTAGGCACAGCATCCATTAAGGAATTAGTGACAGGGGATGGGGCCCGTGCGCCATTTGGTTGTCCACAACTGTGGTCAACAAATAAAGTCTTTATATCAGGATTAGACCTTGGAGTCTTACAAAGCTGATGTTGCCAATTTAAACTGCAATTCAATGGCAAGGAAAGTGAGTAACAAAAAAAAAACTTCAATACAAAGAGTCAACATACAGAAGTAAGACAAGAAATTCTCAATAACCTTTGATTAATTAAAGTCCGCAATCTAGAATTCTTCAAAGTAGGAAACTGAAGCTTGTCACGGAAAAGAGGGTTAGCCTCTATCAACTTTTTGAGTTCACCAAGCATTATACCCCTAGCAGACTTGGTATCTCCATATTTGGATAGCTGTTCATTATCTCTGCAAATTAAAGTAAACAAACACAGGATATCCAGTTATCATCAATAAATTAGGTACAATAGAACAAGACTAACAATTAAAACAAAAATTATGTACCTAAAGTTTTCCAGCGTCAGTAACTGCGTAATTTCTTTAAAAAGCTCTTCATTAAACGCTGCAAATACTTTCAAGTCCTTCACTAAAATTTCCACTGCCTTCGCACGATCTCGCCTGCATTTTTTCACCCGTGCAAAAATTAACCAATGCTTCAAAGTAAAATACTGCTACATAGACTACTCCCAGTCTATGTACACCAGACCAATCAAATTAACCGCTACAGTGGGCCCCACTTAGCACAGTGGGCCCATGCAAACAATTAGTTCAGCCTATGTCACGATTACTCGAATCAAAATCATAACCCCCAGAAAGGAAATGTATTAAAAACAAAATCCATATTAATTAACTGTATAGAAAAAGCAAGCAAGCACATACTTGTCCAAAGCTTCAAGGTACTTTTGCTTCCTAATCTCGAAGAAAATCTTCATCGAATATCTATTATCATCAACTTTCGTAAATCCTGACAAATACTTCTCCACTTCATCCCACTCTCCATTTGTCACCATTTCCTCAAAATACCTCATGTTAAAGTAAAACCCTGACTCTTGCTCCAGTCTCCACCCATAAAAAAAATTGACACAAGAACAAAAAAAAATTAACAAAACAAATTCTCACCAAATCCAAATCACAATAACAAGAAATGAACCACAAAAAATAAATCAATTTTATCAAAATAAATAAAGTGTAAAATTACGTACCTGTGAACAGTTTCCTTGAATTTCTCCTCCTCGAGAAATTGAAGTATGAGAAACACAAGCTCTCGGCTAAGCGAAGACATAATCACAATTCTTCCAAAAAAAATTTAAAAAAAAAACTCCTTTAACCTGCAACAAACAAAAAAAATCAAAAATTAACTAACTCATAAAGAGATCTAAAACCTCACAAGAATTAAAAACTAAACTTACAGAAATCAAACATAAAAAATCACGTGAATTTCCAGAATTCAGAGAGAAATGAACAAATTTCCATACCTGTTTCCAGATCGGAGAAGAATTGTTGTTGAGATGGAGAGAGAACGCACGATATGTCGTTTCACAGCTTTTTTGAACTTTCTCTCTCTAGTTCAAGTTGTTGAATTTTGTGGTTTCTCTCTCTATGAACTCTACTGGTATTTATAGAGAGAGATAGGTTTTAGGGATTTGAGAGGGAGGTATAGTCAGACAAATCAAATACCCGTGAGAGGAGATGAGATGCGATAATTGGACTAATTAGGTCAGTGATAAGCTCCAGTGCTTATACAAGTGATAGGTACTTTGGCCTTTCGGATTTTTTATAAGTACGTGGTCGTATCAGGCGTTATTAATACGCTGAATATGGACGTATTTCAGCCTGAATTTGCGGGGATTTCCATGTATAACCACTGAGTTTATTTTCAGTGTTTTATTTGCAGGTTTGCCACCTAACCTAACATCTCATTCTGAGCTATTATTTCTTTTAATTATTATTTTTAAATACCAATTCGTAAATATTTTAATATTAAAATAAAAAATTATAATCAATTCTTTTCTCCAAATCAAACCAATAAATTATATAAAAAAAATATTGCCTGTCAACTTTTTCTTGGATAGGAAACCACAATGCCAATTAGCATGTAGATTCGCTTACCATATAAGTTAAACTTCAAAAATAGATTTGCAAAAAATTAATGCGTCTTTTCTTAACTCAAAGTATACGTCACTAGCTTTTCTTAAGTTAATTAGTGAATAAATTAAACTATATTATCGCATATATTACTTCTATAAAACATATTCATAATGACAGGTCCAAAAAGAATGCTCTAAGAAAAATAGCATGTTAATTTAACCTTTCTGAATAAAATTTGGGTGAAAATTTTTTTAATTCATGATTGGTGGCAACAAATCATTATTACTAGATGGTAATTTTTTTTTCATTCATTCTAAAAGGAATAGTATTTACAGATAAATTTTATAGATATCGTGGAATAATTAGTAATGTTCTATTAGTTACTTCATGCGTTCACTTGAAAAAAAAAAACAAATACAACTAGGAAAAAAAAATTTAAGTAAAGATATTTTTATTATTTTTTATGGTTCATGAGTTTTTTTTGTTTGTTTTTTTTAATATTAATTCATCAAATAACTGATGGAATATTACTACTTATTTCATGATTGCCATAAATTTTTTTGTGTTTAAATGTCCAATTATAACATTGACGGTAATAATTTGGTGAGCATTTTCTCTCTTTCCTCTGGTTCCTCCATGATTTAGCAATGTTTTGGTCATTGCTCGTGCACATTCTAAAAGCTGGCCCTTTTTGTATAAATTTTTTTATGGAAATAAATTTAATTATTATCCTTTCAAAGGGGAACTAATTAACCAACTTTTAACATAGTCACTTTCTTTAAATTTGGTATGTGAGTAAATATATTACTATTTTAGGTCCTAATTGTGGGCAATGAGATTGCACTATTTATTTAGTGGCGTAGGTGAACCAACCAATGTGACAACGAATTGCAATCAGGGAAAGCAAAGTTTGTTTGGTGAATTGAAATTTAGAAATTAAAAAAAAAAAAAAAAGTCTCGTGCCTCACGCGCTTAAAGATAAGGTTTGGACAGCAGCCAAGCAAACACCAATATGACCCTGTCGTTTTCTCCTTGGAAGACAAATCATGCTTGGCCACAAACCTCGTGCCCACGCAGTGTAAACATGTTTGCACGGTCACTGTTAACTCCAACCTGGTTTTACAAGTTAATTTGAAAACTTGAGATTAACAACCAAACACAAGCTAGTAGACCCAGTCAAACTAGTTCGACCTAGCTAACTCTTTTGCAATTTACGCTAAACTCCCGGGTCGACATAAAAAAAATGAAATATTATTATTTTGATAAAAATAGCTTATCCAGTTATTCAGGAATTGACCTGATAGTGGAAGTTTTTTTTCAAGTTAGTCCTTGAATTGAGTGTTGCAGCTAATACTAGATTGAAAATTGTGTGCCTGCTAGGGAGTTGGTCGTGGTTTAGGAGAACGGTGGATAATCTCCATCGTTATAAAGACAGGATAGTGACTTGTAAATATCCTTAACTTTTGATGTAGAGATGAGAAAACTTCATTTTTAAAGAGTTTGTGAGAGCTGCTGGATGCTTTGTTAAAGAAAAAAAACCATCTTATTTATTTAATAAAAAAATAAATATAAGATAATGTATGCTATAAATTTAATTTTAAGTTCAAATGATTTTCACTCAAGAAAATACAGTATTAGATAATAATATAAATAACTTAAATGTTTTAACTAAATTAATTTTTTAATAATATTTATAAAAAAAACATCCCACGTCAAGGAATAAGTCATGGATGGAATATAAAGGGGAAAAGAAAGGCTAGTAGGCTACTAGTGTCTCTCTCTCAACTTAAACCAGGTTGTTTGGATGAGGTTTCTAACTTCACAGATCTGTCCAGAAAAGAATAACTGGCCTGAACCATATTTTGACACCCATGCCCTTCTTGTCCTACTGCAATTACCGGATTTATAATTAAGTTTCTAGAAGAAGTGCCCTGGGCCTGTTTTTTATAAAATTAATGGCACATCATCGCTAAGTGCTCCCATCAATAATTTTATAGATTTTCTTTTTCCGGCGAATGCTCCAAAGCTTGATTGGGCCATTCTTCTGCTTGCTACTTGAACTTCGCCAGTTTGTTCTCTACTTATTGCTTTTTTTTTCCCGTGAGACTTGATTAAATTCGATTAACTTGATAAAAATTTAATTTATTTTTTAAAAAAAAGTCAGACATCATGTTTTGGTTGACATGATCAATATGTACATGATATAAATCTTATATAATTATATACATGAAAAGTGTAGGCATTGTTTGTTTTTATAATGGCCCGTGTTTTAAAAATAATTGAATTTTTTTATTTTTTTTCAAATTATTTTTGTAGTATTTTTAGATTGTTTTAATATATTAATATTAAAAATAAATCTTAAAGAATAAAAAACCTAACAAAAGCTTAGTACCAGGAAAAGGAAGAACAAGAAGAGGATCCTTCGTTGTTCTAAAAAGGTCAAGGTATATAATATTATTTTCAACGAAAACAAAAAGGTGACTCAAGAGGTAAACACGGAAACGAGAAAGAAACGAGCTGTCCATGTCATCTGCGTAAGAGCTTGAGTAGTACGCAACTATGCATCTCTTTCTACCTAAATAATTAAGCAAGTTTTTAGTTGCTTGTTAAAAGCACATGTCCCAACGTGTCATGACCTTAACATGCCTGATCATAGACTTCCTGGCTTGAAATTGACCCCTCGACGTTTTATCATATGATTAATTATATAAATCCTCTTGTAATTTATTTATTTGCTTTTATTTTTAAAAAAATTATACTTTGTATCTCTTTTTTTTTTATCAGATTTAGTTTTTATTTTTTTAATTATTTATTTTTTTATTTCAACTTTTAAAATTAGATTTATTAAAAATTAAGTTTTTTTATTTGCTTTCTATGAGGGTGGTCAGGCCTTACAATCTAGGTCATGAGTTTTGTCATTCTAGCTTGAACTGGCTTGGGCTTTGTTTTAATTATTTTTCATTTATTTTTGTATTTTTTAATATTGTGGACACACTCTAGACATGATCCATTGTACACTTGCATGTGGGTCAGGGTGGACAATAACTCCTAAGAGGTTATCTATTCTAATACTGCTCTAGCTCAAGCATGTTTAATTTTTGAGTTCTTATGATATCCGGTGCATCGGACTAAATACACAAGTGCTTTTATTTTTTCTCTGATATTAAATTATCCTGGAATTCAACTTTGTAGTTTTTTATTATTATTATTAAGTGTTATTTTTTCACATGTTGTCGTTATCACCTTTTCCTTTTAGATTTAGCACATTTATTATTATTGTTTTTTTTATTATATACTTAAATTAAGTCATCTTACTAAAAAATGTACTAATTAATATTTTACTATTTTAATTAAAAATATTTTAATTTAATTATACAATAAAAAAACAATAATAAATTACATAAAAGGACTTACCTTGTTTTGTTAATAATATTTTTTTATTATTGCTCAAAATCCTCGAAGCTTTATTAATATTTTAATTCCTCTATATACATAAATGACATAAAAGGACTTATCTTATTTTGTATTTGGTTTTACATGTGACATAATATGATTAGTTGATATAGGATTCAATTACACACATATTCATGTGTCATAATGGGAGTTTTTCTCATGAAATGCAATAATTTTACTATCTATATCAACATATAATAGTAAAACAAATACATAAAATTTACAATTCTCAAACAAACAAGTGGACATGTGACGTTACAAGTAATGATTACTGTAATTTACGAACAACCCGTAGTTAAGGGGTAATTTAATTGATCAAATCTTAAATTTGCTCCTTAGTGATCATAAGTTTGAGTTAACATATAATAGTAAAACAAGTACAAAAAACTAACAATTCTCAAACAGACAAGTGGACATGTGACGTGACAAGTAATAACTACTGCAGTTTACGAACAACCCGTAGCTGAGGAGTAATTTAATTGATCAGATCTTAAGTTTGCTCCTTAGTAATCATAATTTTGAGTCATCTCAAGGCTACTGGAGATTTACATAGTCATTAATTTCAGGGTCCGTGAGATTAGTCAAAGTGCGTACAAGTTGGCCTAAACACCTATGTTAATAATAAAAAAAAACCAACATGTAGTTTGTTAAAAATTTAAATTGTTTTTTTCAAATTATATTTTTAGTTTTTTTAAATCGTTTTGATATGATGATGTTAAAAATATATTTTAAAAAATAAAAAATTATTTTAATATTTTTAAAAAAATATATAATTTTTTAAATAACTACTAACACAATATTAAATACTCTTAAAATCATACATGCAGATTGCGAAGGTAATTTCTTGGACTCTTATCTTTATTTTTGAAATACAAATATGAAATGTTGTGCATCTATTAACTAAAATTGAAAAAAGTGTTTAGGATTGGAATCAAAGGATCAATAAGTCAAATTTCATAAAATTCACTAAATAAAACAATTATAAAAGAATATATTAATTTATGTCAACCTTGCAAGGAAAGTGACAAGAAGCAACAATGAACGAAACCCTCCTAATACCATTGAATAAGAGTTTCATCCCTGTCAAACACAAATATATACGTAACTCTCCATATAGTATTTGAGAGTCATAATTTAATTTATGTTCGCCCAACAATAAATTGGACTGGTCAAAATTTCCATGCACCGATCAAACTATATTTAAAGACTATAATTTTTTCAAGTAAACAAGCATCAAACATTAAAGGTAACCTTTCACATTCCAATGAACTACTCAACTCCTCCTAGTGCTGTTATAAAAACTAATACTCAAACATCTAATAAATAGCTCAATAATAATAGTTTGAAATTAAAAGGTTTATTTCTCATGTAATCTCAGGTTCGAGTCATATGATTGCTAATATGATGGCCACTGGAGATTTACATGGTCGTTAACTTTAGGATCCGTGAGATTAGTCGAAGTACACGCAAGCTGACTCGAACACCCACGTTTAAAAAAAAAAAAAACTAATACTCAACAATTTTTTTAATCAATTTTATCCAATAAATAAATAAATAACTCTCAAGTTTTTACTAGTTACGATACCAGTCAAAATATGAAAAACTATATCAAACCAAATAGAGAAAAAACACACAGAGAAAAAAAAAAAAACATGCCAGCTTACATAAATAATCAACAACACTCGATTTAAATTCAAGTTAAAAAAATATACAAAAAACACAAAAAAATCTTTATATTACTTCCTTAATAATATATACATATTAATGTGATTTTTTTCATACTCAACACAGTATTAATTTACTTAAAAAGGGACCACTAGAACATATACAACAGGCATCATAATGTTTTCTAGAATTATACCATTTGTATTCAACTATTTCTTAAATTCTATGACCCAACTCATTTATGAACATGTTAGTATAGTTGTATTCGCACCGATCAAATTAACTCTCACTGTTCCAACATAAATACCATCCATGCTGCATAAGGTGGAAGGACGACTATGACACGTCGTGATTTCACATCAGCAACCCTCGTATTTCTGTAAACCACGACTCCTTCTTGAAGAAGAATCTCAAAATATAATAACATGGGTATAATTTAACTAGTTAAATTTTAAATTTATTTTTTAAAAATTATTAATTCAAGTTTTATAAATTTGATGTTTATTAGAGATTTATACAGTCATTAATTTTATAGTTTATGAGATTAGTCAAAATACACGCAAGCTGATTCAAATACTCTTATAATAAGATACACTCTTAACTGCTCTGAAAATACTTTTATCATAAGATTATATTTACTTAACTGTGCTATTAACGCATTCTCAAAAACAAAAATTAACTATAAGTATTTATATTAGCATTATAGAGCAAAATTCTTAGAGTGTTTTTGGTATTGTGGCCAAAACAATATTTATAAAAAAATAATATTATTTTTATTTAAAATTAAAAGAAGAAGAAATATTAAAACAAAATTTTAAAAAATTCGCTTAACATGCATGAATTTGTTGCTTTGTACTTTACTGAATCACGACCTAAAAGATGATCACACAATTCCAGCCCTATCATGGGAGCTCAAGCAGACCATTTTTAAACGAGTCCAGTCGCAATTTCTTAATCTTCCGTTCCCCAATCATGCTTCAATAGAATTTCTCTCTCCGCGTAGCCCCACCGTTATAAAAAATAAAATGGCCCAAAGTCAATGTCGACACTACTATAATATCATATCATGTCGCCTTATTAATCAGTACTATCCTCTTTAATTTTAGAAAATATTAGCAAAAGCCTTCAGGTAATAAATACAAAACATTAATATATTTTTATGTAAAAAATTAGTCAATATAATTAATTGACTAATTTCATGGGACCGCATCATTAAATACTATCCTTTTTTTATTTTAAGAAATTTAAGTAGAAAAAAATATTTAAATTAACTGCTGTCACTTCTTCAAATAAAATCTATCTAGCGTGATAAATGTTATTTTTTTAAATATATATTTGTTTATAAATATATTTTTAACATAGACACGTTAGAAAAGTATATTTCGCATGTACTGACAAGGTCAAGTCCATCCAAAAGTTGCTATCATGACACGCAACTCAGAGTGACTCACCTAGCGAGTATAATTTATCTACATACTCGAGCAAGTAGAGATCTACAAACCAAATAATACTCTTTTTATTATTTTTAATAATAATTATGGACTTATTTATACATCTGTGAAAGACGTCAAATAAATGGATAAAGTGAACGTGTCATGAAAGATAAGTCATTTTACGATAAATTGAATTTTATCGCAGATATCACGATATGTGTTTTTTTTTTAAAGCATTGCTATCGTTTTCAACAAGGGAGAAAAAGAAAAAACAACCACACGTCAATTCTGGGTGACGCAGGACAATTTAAACGGTTCTAATCAGGTCGTTTTGTATTTATCAAGAAAGAAAAGAGAGAGACATGGGTTCTTTTCACATGCAGACGCTCCCTTTGTAGTTATGGTGTGGCCATCTTGGTAGCCTCTAGTATTGAGCAAATTAATTAAGATGTGAAGTCATTGTCTCATCATGTGAGCTTTGAAATCAAATTTTCTTTCTCCTACCTTTCTTTATTTACTATGACAAATAATTTTAGTTCATTTTATGGTCGTGGAAAAGGGTTGAACGCTAGATTGTTTTCTTCATATGTTTTAATATAGTGTTTAAATTTCTATGTAAAGGCACGAGAAAAAAAAATACTAGTCATTAAATTTCAACTTGGAATTTAGTATTTAATTTAATTGATTAATAAATATGATTTTTAAGAATGCTAATGAATCAATTTGAGATCATTATAAATATGATTCCTTATTAGGGGTGGATAAAAAAACCAAAAAACCGATTAAATTAGAAAAAAATAACTGAAAAAATCGAGTCAAACCGAAAAACCGAGCCAAGCCGGTTTGAACTTGTTTTGTCCAAAAAAACCAAACCGAACCGAAACCAGTCGGTTTGAACCGGTTTTGGTTTTTTTTTCAAAAAAAAATTTCGGTTTGGTTATTTTTTTTTGATAAAAATTGAACTGAACCGAAAATGATCACCTCCATTCCTTATGGATCATTATAATTTTATTACGAATAACTTGTTTTTTAACTGATACAAAAGATAATTTTAACAAAAAAATAAATAAATAATATTTTACTTTTTTTGTCTTAGTTTCTTTAATCAAATATTATTTATCTCTGCTATTTCTATTTTTTATATATAAAATAATAACTAAATATTATCTATTTATGTAGATCAAACCCCAACAAATTTGTAGTATCTTTTTTTGTTAACCACCTTCGCGATCTAAAATAGGAGAAAAAAAGAAGAAACTATCAAAGGAATTTTTCTAAAATATACACTAAGCAGGACACACAACAAGAAGGAACTAAATTTTTTAAAATATACACTAAGCAGGACACACAACAAGAAGGAACTAAATTTTTTAAATTAAAATATTCTTTTAAACCCAACCACTCGACTACAATGAAGTAGTAGTACTCATCGTCCCATGTTGTGATAGCCCTAAAGTAGAGAAGTTAGAGCAGCTCCCATCCGAGAGTCCAATAATAATAATAAAAAAAAAATCAAATTCGATTCATTTGCAAATTACAAGCGAAATTCAATGAATATTGTACGAGCATGTGAAATTATAAATTAGAATTTTTATTCAAATTCTAACATGCTTTGAGGCGGCCGTGGCAACAAGTTATTGTGGAGGTTGTCAAGTTTTCAACGCAAAGAACCTTGCGTTGAAAATTTGAATGAGGAGATGGGTTCTTGATTTCCATTGTCAGCCTGTAGAACATGACATTACAACCCATCTTTGAAAGTTGAATCGATCGAAGGATTTCCAATTTTCTTTTATGGATCGTCGTATCATGATATTATTTGACAATATTTTCATGTCATGTTATGGAAATACCAGTCATCGAAGATGTAGCCAGCTGACAATTAATTATTGGGACTTTTATATATAAGATAGAGTTTCTTTTCCTTGTTTTTTTTTTTTAAATATCAAATTAATTTTTTAAATTTCTTTAATAATTTTAATGTGTTAAGTACAAAATAAAAAAAATTATTTTAATATATTTTTAATAAAAAATTATTATTTTTTAAATACACTCAATGGTTTAAATTTCAGATCCAAACACTCAAACAAAATAAAATTAACAAGTCTCGGATAGAGAGATAACAACTAAAATTACCTTTTATAAAACAATTTTTTTTCAAATTACAATCACAAAAACTACCACAATACCAAACTCCCTCAAAGTAGCTACCGTGTTATCCAAGTTGGCTAAAACTTATTTGATCTATCTATTTTTTATTAAAGTTTCTTTCCTAATTTATTTTGGAAAATAAAATAAAATCATCAACCATTAAATTCGTGAGATTCAATAATAAAATCTATTTAAAGTTTGTTATAACTCATGAAAAATAATTTTTTAAGACGTAATTAAAGAATTGCTTTTGATATATAGATTATGACAAAAATGATGTAAGTTTGCACCTATGCTTTATATATATATATATATATATATATATATATATATATATATATATATATAGAAAGATTAAACATAACTTTTTTGAAAAAGTTAGCTTCCATGAGTTAAAAATCTTGGCTCCTAATTAATTATTCTTTTACTCAATTTAGTAACAGTATTTTCGTCAAAATTTATTTTTAACAAGATATATTTATGATTTTTTAAGTAAAAAATTAAAGAACAACTTAAAATCAATCATGTAGAATGTAACTCCTAGTGGGCTGCCCTCCTTTTGAAAAAAAAAAAATCTAAAAAAGTCACATGACACAAATATTATTGAATATATAAGATTCTTTAGAAAAGATTGCTCTGGTGAGGTTAGCATTCCTAAATTTCTAACAAAGGGGGGGCTTTTGCTCTAAATTTTTAGTACATAAAAGTAAGGACAAACTTGAACAAGACCTTCCTAGCTGTTTAACAAAGAAGAAACTTTTTTATTGCGTATAATCCCATGCTTAATACTTCATCGTTGTGTATCGAGATTTTTTATTTATTAATGTTGGTGTTTGGACCAGCTTGTGCGGACTTCGATTAATCTCATGGGCCCTGAAATTAATAATCATGTAAGCTTTCAGTGGTCCTGAGATTTGTGAGACTCGAACTGGTAACATCTAGAGAACAAACCTAGAATATGACCAGTTGAATTACATCTCTGGATTGCATATCAAGATTTTTATACTTTGATGTTGTATATCAAGATTTGTACAGGGAAGGCATTGAACGTATAAGTTTATGATGCAAGGTACGGCCACCTCTACCCTTTAATTAGTGTCCACAAGAAAATTGTATCCTAGGTAAATGTCACTTTCCATGAAGTTTCATTTGGTGTGAAAAAGAAAAAGAAAAAGAAAAAGAAAAAGGTTTCGTTGCATTTGTCAATGCATTTTCGTGGGACAGATAGCCGAGTGCCCACTACTGTCTCCTACTCTTATCAAATTATCTTTATTCTGTAATTTATTATATGGATTTCAAAAGTTTATTCTTGAAGCATACCTTTCTAGCGTCTCTCTTTTTTCTTCTCTTTTTCAAAGTTCAAACCCTAACTTTCTGTGTACGTAATTGTCTCGATATTTTTCTCTGGGTAGTGGGAATTTATCTCTTGGGACCATTTTTCAGACTTACAAATGCTTTGTTTCGTGTTAAAAACCGATTAAACGGAGAGCTACCTCTAATATATTTTATTGATAATTAAAGAAGGTTTTTCTTCTTTTTTTTTTAGGATAAGAAGATAGAATCGAGTACTCTCTTTCATGGATATATAACTTGAAATCACCAAGCACAATACAATTAATTTCTCATCCGTCTTGATTGCTGTGTCCTTCATGCATGGTTCCTGGACCATGTTATGCTCACAAAAACTTGGATGATGGGAAAATCACCTTTAATCGTTAAGATGACATTAATTATTGTTCCAAGCGAACATACACTAGATGGATAATTTTTTAATATAAATATAGTTCACTTAGCAAATCAACCACACCGATTACCACCTTGATCTACTACAGCACCTAGTTATAGAGGGAGATTCCTCTATGCCAGCTAGCTAATTAAATTATTTTGATCCATATAAAACTGTTCTCGATCCTTAGTCGTTCTTAATAGACCGGTGGCCCGATCTACGCTACATGCCGTGTCAAATTTTTCCTTACATAAAAAAATAATGCTCATTCGATGATAGCGTTTTTAAAGGATAAAGAAAAATCTAGGACCTTGGTCATTGATTCAAATGGGTTCAATAAGTTTGGTTAATTTAATAATATAATTATATTAAAAAAAACCAACTACAATGACTAATAAAAAAAATTAACACTTGTCAATATTATAAAAAGATACCATTTAAATATTCTTAAAAAACATCAACAATCTTATTTGGTAACAAAGAAAATTTTGAATTAGAACAACATAACCTCATAAAGAGAAAGATGAAAAAAAAATCCAAAGCTAATTTACCAACAAATCAAACTCTAAAGCACGAGTTGAAAAAAATTAATTTTAAAAAAAGATAAAAAAAAACCCGACTTAAATCATCATTTCAAATTCGCGGCCTAGTCGTAAGACCAGGATAAACCCTTGTAAAAGAAATTGAATAGAACAATAAAGGTGAACTCTCAAGCAAATTAAATGATGGAAGGTGAAACTGAAAAAAAATCAATTAAAAAAAACTTAGTCAACCTATGTTAACTCGATTAGCTCGCGACCCGCTACATGAGATTGAGATAACCCTATAGAAAGAAAAACAAAAACAATCATGAAGCTCAAGGTCCAATAACCTAATTTCAAAAGATGAAATTGAATTTTTGTTTTTTTTTTAAACAACCTAAAACAAAAGATCGAAGCCAAATCAGGCTAATTTTTAAAGCTCGTGACTCGGGTAATGAGATCAGGATTACTACATAAAAAAAAACCACAAAAAAACCACAAAGCAAAATCTCTAATCATCCAAATATGGAGTGATGAAATTGAAAAAAAAAAATCTTCGACCGCACCATCTGGAATAGCTCGATCCGCCGCTCTTAAAATTAAGGAAACATTTGACTTTTGAGAGACACCTTACACGCCACCCGAAGAGTATTGGTGTATCCCACGTGTTGGCGCGAGTGTTGAACGTGCCAACCAATTTTAGTTTTAAAATTATATTTTATATTTATTACAATATTAAATTGTTCGTCAATCAAACTTCACTAAAAAAACTAGGTTAAAAATATAAAAAAGCTCATGCTCTTTATTTAATTAAATTTTATTTTTAAAGATAATTCAATCATTTTATTATGCTCTAAAAATTTAAAAAGATTGAGTTTTCCCTTATCAACATGATAATAACTAATATATTCTAATAAAAAAATTGATTATACCCGGTAACCATTCAAGAAAGATAAAATCATTCGTACAATGATATAATCCACATTACAATGAGTATGGATATATAATAAAACACTTATCCCTCTCTCTCTCTCCTTTTTTTTTTTAATTTAATACAATACTTTCTCACAATATCATAAGGACAACAATACTCAAGTTTGTTTGTGTCCGGGGATGCCATAAAAAGAATGTTTCCAAGTGTGGTTGAGAGTTGAGACACCGAAATAATGCCCCATTAAATCATGACCGCTAATTATCCACATCAACAAATTAATTTCTAATACCAGTTGACAAGTGGCGATGTAAGACTTTAAAAGAAGCTTCGTTTTCCTGACTACATGGGACCTGCCAGGTTTTTCCACAACTTTCTGTGCACACTTGCATTCCACAAAATAATGCACTCCAAATAATAAAAGCTAATAAATACACCGGCAAGTTTTCAGAAAAATATCGCAATCCCTTGTAGAAAAAAAGAATATGGCCTTTATTTTTGCATGATGATTCATTAGATTCCTTGTGCATATGCTCCATTATTGAGAGAGAGAGAGGGGGGAGGAGAGGTACCAAACCTTGGTGATGCTTGCACTGGAGCACCCGCCTACGTACGTAATAAAATTTCTGTACATATCTAGATCCCCAGCTGGGCACGGTGCATGTTTAAGGAGTTCTTCCCAACCAAACTAAGAGTAAGACACTTTCAAATCTTTGTTCCTTAAACAAAGGCACTTTTGTCGCCATTCAGGATCTTTCATCCACGCCACTTTTTTCTTACTTGCTGAAAAATTATTTCATTACATAAAGCAGCCTGCTGCTCGGCTGTAATTTCTCCCTTTTAAGTATTAGTATTATTGCTTTGAATGAGGATTTGGTTTGAGAACATGACTTTGAAAGAGAAATCTTTTTTGTTTTGTTTTGTTTTTTTATAAACGTGATTAAGGAAATGAAATGGTAGTAAAAGTAGGAAGAGAGGCCAGATTTATGTCTAAGACTTTGAGTTAAAGCTTTAAGAGGAGATAGTAAGAGAAGCAAAAATCTGGTTCAGTGTAGTAGAGCATGGAGAATGGTTTCATTATAAATATATGGATTTTTTTTTCAATTTCCGCTAATAACAGGCCTGACAATTGAATCCCTAACCCCAAACACGCTGCTGAAATAGAGGAAGCTCACTGAGAACTTTCGTCGAGCACTTTGTGTGCATGATAACAGGCATCCCATTCACTATCACATTTGCATGATGAGAGATATATGCAGAGTTTTTCCTAAAAGAGTACCTTTTTTTTTTAACACAACGCATTCATTAATCTGACATGGAAATATAAAATACTAAAAAACTAATAAGACTTTTTTTTTTTCTTTTGGAATTTTAATGGCTCCCTAAAACTTTCCACTTTACTCCTTTTTCTTTAAAAAAATTCTAACCCGTCTCTTTTCAAACCCTAATCTGTCCCCAAATTATGAACAAAAGCAACAATAAATTTGTTTGGTGAATGATTTTAAGAGCATATTTTTTATTGGTTTTAAGTGATAAGCTATGAAAATGTGAAACACACATTTAAGATAAAGCACACACGTTTTTAAGAAGCACTCATGCAGGCTCTCAATTATTGGGCACCCAAGAAAGCAATCTTCCCCACCTCATTTCCTCTCATTTTCATAACGTAATTGCAATACAAACAACAAACCACCGCGTTTTTTTTCGCATAAAAAAATCTGCTGTTTTGCACCATAATGGAGCTGTTCCCAGCTTTACGGTTAGTCCAATTCTGCAATTAGTTTTTTTTTTTTTATCTGTGTGTATTATATATAATATTTTTATATAGTTTTTTTTATATAAATATTAATATAGTTAAAATAAATATGAACGATTTCGAAAACCCTATGTTGCATATAAAAAATTTAAAAACATGTCTTATAATTTATTTAGTGGTAAGTTTTAACTTAAATGCATGCGCTTGGGTTTGTTTCTCAAGAGTCTCGGGTTTGTTTCTTCCTCTCCACTGTTTTTAGCTTGTTTTGCTTTTGGTTTATCTTAGCACTTTGTTGTTCTTTCACTCTATTCTAGAGCGAGCTTAGATTCTAGTTTCTTTGAAAGAGAGGTTACGAGTTCAAAATTCATTTGGTTGGTAAACTTAAAAGGAGGTCATCTTTCTAACTGTTGTTTGCAGCAAGTGTCGAACAAGTTTGGATTTATGTTTTACGTGATATTTTGTTTTAATTGCATGTTTACCATGAGATAAACAAAGCTTATAAACTAAATTTTATGAATACGTACTAGTATACTTTGTTTGGGCAACAACCAAATCTAAACTCCCAGCATTCGCTTGCAATTCTTCCAGATTTTCATTTCTTGATCCAACTGACTTGCCCAATATTTTTATTTTGATGTTATGAATTGGAATTTAGTTTTCAACATTATATAAGGAGTTCTTTATCAGTCTGCCAATTTGGTCCTTGCCGGATGAGCTCACGACTCTACTTGGCGACAAGTTCCTGCTTAGAAAGCTTGATATGCTCACCTAGAACAGCGTTAGATGCTGTCTTGTATTCTTGTTTTGAATGCCAGATTCCTTAATGTTTTCTAAGAATGTTGTGTTTTTTTTCCTTAAATGTTTTTTATTATGTGTTGAAAAACTTATAGGTGAAGCCATAGAGCATTTTGTAGCTTCCCATGATTGTTTTAGAGAGGCAAATAAAATGGTGAAAATTGATCTCGACTTTTATGATCAATAAATAACTAATCCTTGAAGAAGCTTTCACCAGAGTTCGCGAAAAACATTGTAAACTTTTAAAATTTATGGTAATTTAGTTTAATACTAATTTACTGGCCTGAAGATCGGATTAATTTTTATTTTTTAATGTGAAAAGGCTATAAAATCTATAAAATCTTGTTATTAAAACTAGTTCAGCAAGTAAACCATAAAATCTCTTTACCTGATTTTTTATCTATTATAAATTTAAAATTAAAATATGTAAAAATTACTTTAAATAATTTGACAGTCCAATAGCAACTTGATACATGATTTGGTTATTAAAAAAAAAAAAACACAAAAATTGTATTTTATTTTTTTTCTTCCACAATTTAAATAAATAAAAAAAACTTTGAAGATGAAAAAAATAAAAAAAACGAAAGTGAAAATCAGAGAGCCAGCTCCGACGCCGAGACTTCTTAGAAAAAGGAGGAACACTAATACCAGCTAGTACAAATTGAATGAAGCAGCAAATATCATTTTTTTAACGATCAATTTTCTTCCTTGTTTGCAACTAGACATCCCTTTACAAAACTAGGCATTGGAGTCCTAAACAAAGAAAAGGTACTGCATCTACACATTTTACTCACTTGATTTGGGCTTTGCCGAACCCTTCATTCGTGTGTTCGTAAACAACCCCCGGGGAGAAGAAACCTCAACTTATCCGCATTCTCTATCAAATAAGCTGGAAGATGAACCGCAGAAGCCGAATGAGGTATTGGTCCCATCTTCTTAATCAGCTCCCGAAACGTGTACTCCTCAGGTAGCATATCAAAGAGATCATCTCCCCTGCAAATGAGTTTCTGAATTCTAGAGTAGTTCAAAAAACCCTTCCTCCTAACTCTATCTGCATGGCTATAAGCAGTCATCTTAAACACAAATTCCTGAAGTCGACGGAAGCAAAAACTACAATGCCACCCAGAATCAGAAAGAATAAGGTCAGTTTGGCGTGAATGCCGATATCTGGTCTGAGGACCAAAAATCTGGATTGTGGCCCGCCAACTACTGTAATCTACAGGGAACTCAAATGAGTACATGTAGTGCTTCAGCTCGAGGTGTATGGCATGTGGAATTTCTTCACACCACTGCAGTAGTTTCACGGTGTGCGGGCTTGGAATCTCATCAGCGTCAGACATAATTATCAAGTCACCGTTGGAAATTCCTGAACCGCGGAGCAATCCAGTCATAGCTCTCCGCTGCTCAAACTCGAGTCCAAAAGGGCTTTCATATGTTCCACGGGTAGCAATTCGGCCTGAAAATACACCATGGACAATCTTCTCCTTCGCAAAGGCAAACCTAAACCGGTTCGAGTCAAAGAAGAGAGGCTTGGGGATGCCGGTGAAAGTGGTGTTTGACTCAAGGATTACAAATTTAGTGATGTAAGGATGAAGCTCTCTCCATCTAATCTCAAGAATGTCTAGCTCATTGCTAAAGATGATGGCATCAAATACACGACGAGGTTCGGAGCGTAGGGACCAACCATGTAGGAGGCAAAGATGTTCCATTGAAACATTCTCTGCATAATAGTGAGGTACATGCTTAAAGGGAGAAGGGGGATTGTCCCAAAGTGGACGGAAAAGGTAGGAGATATGCTGGGCATGTATGAGGATTCCAATCACACAAATCGGCACAAATATCAGCAGTATGAAGAGAACCTTAAAGGGTACTCTTCTGGAGGCTAAGCGGAGATGTTTAGGGGCCATGATTTGGAGTAGAAAGATCTAAAGGTGCAGTCACATGCATGGTCTCGGTTCTGTAAGCCCCAAAGTCATGCTTCTTCCACCATCAATCACCTACACAATATTTGGGTAGTCATGCATGAGACTAAGGGCAGTTAGAAAATTGTTTAATGACTTGTTCGCTAAACAAAGTTATTGAATAAAAATGCACAAAAAAAGATAAATAAAAGAAGCTCACAAGCAGCATCAGGAAAATTTCTCGAGGGTTTTTTAGTTCAAAAGCATCATATTTCCTAGCTTGAAAGGGCAAAAAAAAAACAAAAACAAAAATATCCAGTATGCAACAAATTGACATTCCCAATCCTGATATTATACACCCAACCATGGCTTATTAAAGTCTAACATGAAGTGGATCAGCCTTGAAGTCTAACAGAATGCAGTTAATGATCAAGTTATTATAAACATGCAATGTTGGAGTCAAGCATCATGGATTGCCACCACAACTGCCAATATTGAATTACTGAAACTTAATAGCAACAAAATCTTGAATGAGTTGCACAGCAATAGCATCATCATTGCCTTAAAAGTTCTTTGAACTAGACAATGCAGCAGACCTATTTTTAGTTTTCTGTGCTCAGAGGAACAGTTATTGAAACAAAACAAGCTGGACAACAACAACAACCAAGACTCAAGCCCAAACTAGTTGGGATCGGCTACATGGATATTATTTCACCATTCTGCACAAATTGCAACAAGCTGTAAAACAAAAGAAACTGGCATGAATAAAATTGACAAAGAAAGAAACATGAAGCAGAGGTTAAGCGCATTCTGAAATTTGGAAAATGGAAGTCAGGAAAGGTTTTTCTCCTTAAACTTGGTGCAGTTAAGCAAGCAAACAAATCAGTAGGAAAAACCCTTCTCAGAAAATTTTCAAGTAAACAAGCAGCAACAGCAATAATCAATTTAGAACCCAATTCTTAAATCTCTTGTAACCAACTTCTCCCTCTCCTGAACTCTAAATGAAACCATCACACTAAAGCTATAAAGAAAAGAAATGAAACAAATGAAGCAAAGCAAAATTGAAGCACTAACTTACAATTTAATATGCACAGTCCATTACCTTTTCTATTTCTTCTTTAACAATAAAATCACAATTGTCAAAATTAATCATGCAATCACCTATCAGTTTCACATCCGTTACTCTAAAGCTTCCAAGCAGTTCCAAAGCATACAATGTCAATATTTTTCTATTGATGCTAGTTTGAGTAGTTTTCCTAATACTATGAACTCTTTTCAAATCTTTGAGTCGTAACTCTGTTGAATTTTGAACTTTAAGCGGATAGAGTTAGCTGCTTGGCATTCAAAGTTGCATGCGCGTGGGCGCGCACACATATATATATAGAGAGAGAGGGAGGGAGGGTGGGGGGAGAGAAGACACATGATAAGGTTATCCAAATAACTAGAATCTAGTATTTTTCAGCCCAAATATTCTCTTCCCTTAAATCCAATATGGTATCTCTTGTTCTTATCTCTCAACCTTTACTGTCAAGCTTACACTAAGAATTACATTGTGTGGAAGACACAATTTGCTTAAATCAATCGAACAATCAATACCCCACCTCTCCGAGAATCCACATAAATAAACTTGTCAAAAGCATCATAGATATTACACCAATAGGCTCCAAGGAGTAACAAGAAGTGACATAAAAAAGAAGAGTTGGCAAAGCAAACCTTATAACAGCTAGCCAATCAGCTTAGATTTCACACCAGAATTTATGACTATCTTTGTAATAAACAATCTGTTTATAACAATCCATTATGACAGACAATCAGTTTTCAACAAATCAAAGCTATTTTTCTTACAAACCCTTTGCAAACGTAAATAGCAACCACAATGTATCTAACAATTCAAGATAAGCATGCATCATCTTCATTCTCCTCTACAAACAAAAGAAAAAGGAAATCATTGTAACATTAAAGAAGCAATAATTTACCATAAAAAAAAAAAAGCAAGCAACACACCACTTGGAAAGAACCACAAATTAAGAGGGTTAAACCCAATTGACAACAATGATTTTCAGATTAAAATAATAACAAAAACAACAATTTCATATTTTCTACAGTAAATTACGATATATTTAATAACATGCAAAATAAAATATTAAAGAATTGACCATTATCATACTTAAATCTGAGAATATCCAAATCCCATTTCTTTAATGACATTCAAAATAAAAAAAAAATAAACAAGAAACCAAGTTGAAGCAAATAAGGAAAAGAAATTACAATTAAACATCATTACCTGAATTAAACCAAGTTCAGGAGGAGCTGGAGATTCATTAATTAAATGAATAGATTTGCTGAAAAATTCCCGTTGTAATGTGGCACCGTTTTTAGCTAAACAGAGAGGAAGAGATAGAGAGAAGAAATAAAAATATTTTTATTTTATGGTGGAGAGAAAGAAGAAGACGGGGGAGTGATTGCCTACGGGTTGAATACATGAAATTGTTGGCAAGTACAGCTCAAAAGTAGATTATATGGTCACGTGGCATGTTATTAGTAAAGGAAGTGGTGAAGTTTTTGGGTGGCGGGATGCAGCGAAGAAATGAGAGGCAGTGACGTGGCATTTTTTCTTTCTAGTCCCTACAGTATTTAATAGGGATGACAAATTAAATTTAATAGGCATGAATAGTTTTTTTTGAATAGTTTTTTTTGTATAAATATTTATTAAACTTGATTTAAATTTATATCCAAATTTAATTTGAAATATATACATAATATCTATACATATAAAGTATTTAAATTTTTTAAAATTTAATATAATATATACATCTTTTAATATGTACTAGCTATTTGATTTACATTCTACCGTACTAGATATTTTTTTATATAAAATAAATTATACATGCAAGCTTTTTCAATATATTTTTTACATAAAATTTTTTTAGTGTAAATTAAGAAACTCATGCATGCATGTAATTAAATAAATTAAGAATTATGTGCATTAATAAACTAAAAAAAAGTTTATTGGAGATTAAATTTTATAATTTAGTTTTTAGGTTTATTTTTTTTTGCATTTGTTTTTTTTTTCTAATTTTATACTTGAACATTTGATTCATTGAAGATTAAATTTTATAATTTATTTTGGTTTGCTTTATAGTGGTTAGATCGGTTTCATAACCCGTGTCACGAGTTTGGTGGGTTAACTCAGTTGATTTAATTTTTTTTCTTTCTTTAATTTACATTTTTTTTTCAATTTTATCCTTTAATATTGGGTTGATTAGGAATTAAGTTTCATGATTTATTTTGGTTTGTTGTCCATAAGGTTATCCAGACTTATGACTCGGGTCACATGTTTTACGGGTTAACCCCAATAGACTCATGTCATTTTAATATGTCATGTTTTTAGATTGATTTTTTAATCAATTTTAACCTTTGATAATGAGTTTTTTGAAAATTAGATTTTATTATTTATTTTGATTTGTTTTATATGGGATTATCACAGTCTCATTACACCTTGGTTTTGGACTTGGCAGATTAATCCGGATTGACTTAGGTCATTTTTTTTGTTTAATTTCTATAAAGTTATCTCGATCTCATAACCCGGGTAACATGTATAACAAATTAACTCATGTCAATTTTTTTTGTATTTTTTTAATTAAATTTTTATAATTTTATTTTTTAACATTGAATTGATTAAGAATTGTACTTTATAATTTGTTTTAATTTATCTTATATGAGATTATCATAATCTTATATTTCGATTCATAAATTTAACAGGTTAACTCATATTTATTGGGATTGTTACAATTTTCTAACTGCCCTCTCGTACATGACTACGTACCCAAATATTGTGCAGGTGATTAATGGTGGAAGAAGCATGACTTTGGGGCTTACAGAACCGAGACCATGCATGTGACTGCACCCTTAGATCTTTCGACACCAAATCATGGGCCCTAGACATCTCCGCTTAGCCTCCATGAAGAGCACCGTTTAAGGTTCTCTTCATGCTGCTGATACTTGTGCCGATTTGTGTGACTGAAACATTTTGCAGAGAATGTTTCAATGGAACATCCCTGCCTCCTACATGGTGGGTCCCTACGCTCCGAACCTCGTCGTGTATTTGATGCCTTCATCTTTAGCAATGAGCTAGACATTCTCGAGATTAGATGGACAGAGCTTCATCCTTACCTCACTAATTTTGATGTGATAGCTACATGCAACACAGTAATATGAATAAACTAAGATCCTGTTTATTTGCTGGAAAATAATTTTTTTTTAAAAAATGAATTTCAGGAAAAGTGAATTCCGGGAAAGTATTTTTCGATGTTTGGTAGTGTAATGAAAAATAAGTTGGAAAAACACTTTCCAGTGTTTGATTATGTCATGGAAAATGAGCTGGAAAATAACTTATTAATGTTTTATTTTTCTCAAGTTTATTAAAATAATGAGGAACA
>Ga0307515_10002815_pt1 | contig 37014 bp, 19 predicted proteins | sample 17_EM_MG_FD_194513 | JGI IMG/M metagenome (GOLD analysis project Ga0307515, IMG submission 194513) | Populus trichocarpa ectomycorrhiza microbial communities from riparian zone in the Pacific Northwest, United States - 17_EM | ecosystem: Host-associated > Plants > Roots > Unclassified | place... | reverse complement strand
CCTAATAGATTAACTCTAATTATATTCTAAGAATTACTACAAGAAAGGAACTATCTAGGTAGGGACTAAGGGTCCTTAAATACATAACCGTACTCCTATGAAATCCTTCTTATACGTAATATACGTGATATACGTAATATACGTAACGTTCCTTCCGTACTTCGCGTATCCCACGTATCACATTATATAACCTTAGTTACTATTCCTCGTTACATGGTTCTACCGGCTCCATCCTAAACCGTACTTATATTAACCAACTAGCTTCTTCTAACTCCTCTCCAAGTAGTCATAACATCGTACTTAAAGCGTCCGTAACACCATCTCCCTCCTCTTTATCTTCGTCCTCGAAGATACCTAGCATCTCCAGGTCGTTTACTAGAAGTGTAATATCCATCTAATCAATTTGGTTAATATCGTTGCTTATAATACCTTTAAAGGTTTCTAAGCCTCCTTTTTCTTTACAGGTGCAGCGTTATACTCGCACTGTTGCTTTAATACTATCACTAGGTGAAATAATGCCATCTCCGTGTTCTCATTATGCAAAAGAGGGGTTAGTCTGTATTACGCTGGCGAGTCCCTCGTCTTAGCAACCCTCTTCTTATTTAGAGTGCACTAAAGCAAACGTTTAATCGTTTTGCGATATTCGTTCTATTTCTAACGCTAAGTATACGCATCTTATAACTCTTAATAGTCTTTAAGTTCCCTAAGTAATTTGTTATAGGGTCTTATATTTAATCTACCGCTGCAAAACTTAATAGTAAGCTCTTAAGCGCTCTAGATAAATTGCGTCATTCGCGAGAAGCGGAGCAAGAGGCTATAGCTGCTCAACAGCGTGCCCTTAAAGCTCGTCTCTCTACTTCTACCCGTCTTCTTCGTCTTAAGAAGGTCCATAAGAAGGTTCGTTTTAAGGAGTAGAAACTTATAGAATAAGGTTTACTAGAACTTAGTAATAAAAGAACAGATTTTCTTCTAACAGAGAAGGAAATAACTCCAAGTAGTTCGGCAATCGCTCCTCCTAGGTCCCCCTTAGGTAACTCATTCTTTAGTAATTCTTTTTTAATATTGCCTAACCTGTTCTCTTCTAATACTCCTATACCTTTCCTATAGCGTTCTTTAAATTCTCTAGTAGTTCCCAGGTAGTCTTATTATAGCCTATTTACTTAACCTTATACCATATTTTATCGTTAACGTCCTTATAACTAATAATCTTTAAAACTTGCCATTTATCTTCTTCTTGTCCTCTATACGTGTCTGCCTTATAGACTAGTAGCTTAACTTTTCCGTATACTGGCTTTAGCATTACAATATGCTGTATAGGGTAGATCTTCATCTTAGCTAGTAGGTTTAACTTAAACGTAACTGGTAAAATCCTCTAACTAATTTCAAAAGGTCCTAGTCTAACGTAGTCCAATTTCTTACTTAGTCGTCAACTCTTAAAATTTTTGTGTAGTAGCCACACTTTATCTCCCTCCTTAAGATCTAGTCCCTTAGATCTCTTAGCGTCGTAGTATTTCTTTATTTTTTGCTATACTACCTTAGCTGTTTCCGTAAGGTTCTTATAAAGATTTATTAGTGTCTCCATTCTCTACTTAGCCGTGCTACTTATCTTCTTTGCTTAACGTGGCGATAATAATATTCTTGGCTTATATCTATAATTCGCCTTAAATAGTGACGTACCCATTCCTTTTTATGGTGTTGCATTATATGCAAACTATATAACTAGTAATAGCGATACCTAATTGTTCTATGCGTGATTAATATAGTGCCTTAAATACTGCTCTAGTGTCTAATTTAATCTTTCCGTTTAACCGTCTGTCTGTAGATAATATGCGGTAGAAGTTGCTACTCAAACTCCTTATTCCGTTAAGAATACCTCCTAAAATGCTGCTACAAATCTTAGATCTCTGTCCGATATAATCTTACTTAGTGCTCTATATCTTATAAACACTTCTTTAACATAGATTCTAGCGACATTTTCTGCTAATATTTCTTCTATACACGCTATAAAGTATCCCCACTTTGTAAGCTTATCTACTATTACTAAAATCGCGTTATAATCTTGTCCGGTAATAGGATCTTTTAATTTTAGCAACTTAATAATAAAGTCCTATAATATAACCTCCCATAGTCTCTCTAGTATTTCAATAGGTTATAGCTCTCCATATAGCTTATACCTTATTAGTTTATTCCTTTAGCAATCTAAACACTCTCTAATAACCTTTCTAGCTATCCTCTAAATTCCGTCAATAATATACTCCTCTTAGAGTCTCGACACTAAGCCCATAGCTCCATTATATCCTTAAGTTAACCCCTTATAGAAGTCTTCCATAAAGTGCTCTGCTATGCTTTTTGGGATATACTTTACTTCTCGATTTTTATACATATCCGTCTATAGATCTTCTAGCTATACCTTTAGAATTCTTTATACTCAAAAGCTTTCTAGTATCTTATAGACCTTTTCTAACTTATCCTCTTAAGTTACTATAATCTTTAGGTAATTGTACCTAATTAATCCATCTATATCTTTTCGCAGTAAAGCCCCTAATAGCTTTTTATTATTTTGCAGTTTAGCCTTTCTGCTTAACGTATCTGCTCATACATTGTCTATACCCTTAGTATGCTAAATCTTAAAATAGTAATCTATAAGCATTTCTGCCCATCTAACCTGTCTTTAGTTAAGTTCCTTTATTATTAGGAATCCTGTTAGGTTCTTATAATCCATCTTAACCATAAATAGTTTTTCTATGCCTTACAAGAATGCTCTCTATTTCTTTAGTGCTGTAACTATACCTAATAACTCCTTATTATAGATATTATAGTTTAACTCTAGTAGTGTCATCTTCCAACTATAGTATGCCACTAGATGCCATCCATCTTTATATCTCTATATAAAGCATACTCCTAGTACAAAGTCTAATACATCTATCTTAACGACTGTTTCTAGTCCTAGTTAATAGATTTTAAGGATTAGTTCCTAGGTAAATAACTCTTTAAGTTCTTTAAATAACTTCTTTTACTCCTCTACCTATACCCATAGTTCCTCTTTCTTTGTTAATTAAGTAAACGGCTCAATGTTTTTTAACCATTATACTATAAACCTCCTATAGTAATTGCAAAACCCTAAAAACGACCTTAATTGCGTAACGTTCTCTAGTTCTTGCCAATTCACTATAGCTTCAATCTTCTTTAGGTCCATACTTAACCTACCTAGTTTAATAATAAATCCAACAAAATCGGTCTTCCTTATAAAGAACTCGCATTTCTTAATTGCTACTAGCATCTATTCTTCTTATAGTCTCTTTAAAACCTATTTAACGTGTTTCTTATATTCTCCCTTAGTTATCAAGTAGATAATAATATCGTTAAGATATACCATAATAAACTCATCCAAGTGTTCTCCTAACACATTGTTAATTCGCTTCTAAAACGTTGCTAGTGCGTTTATAAGTCCGAATTGCATAACTAATGGTTTATACAGTCCTTCCTTTAACCTAAAGGCTGCCTTCTATTTATCGCCTTCCTTAATTCTGATTTAATGGTACGCCCATCTTAGATCTATCTTCGTAAAGATTTGCGCGTTGCCTATCCTATCTTAGATTTCGCTAATTAAGGGTAAAGAATACCTATCCTTTCTAGTAATGCTGTTTAACTATCTATAGTTAATACATAGCCTTAGCTTGCCATTTTTCTTTAGGACAAACAATACCGGATAACCCGCTAATAATTGCGATGGTCTAATGTATCCCTTTTATAAGTTCTCCTAAACAAACTCTTTTAATACTCTGCCTTCTTCTTTAATAAGCTTATAGATTAGAAAAAACCTTAGACTTGTTCCTGGTTCCAATTCTATCTTATAGTCCTATGCTGCATACTCTAACAGCTTTTTACTTTCCGGTGACTATAGTTTCTTACCGTACTTATAGTATCTCTTTAGTATATAGCTTAGCCCTTTTTCTATTTCTTTATAGGTTATTCCTACTTAGTACCATACCAACTTAGCTTATTATCGCATCTTATAGCGTTAAGTATCCCTAATATCGACCTAACCTATAATCCAATCAATCTTTAGATTGTATTCCTATAACCAAGGTATTCCTAGTACTGCCTCATCATTCCCTAATGGTAATATGTCGAAAGACATCTCGATTTATCTCCCTTTAATAGTTAACTAAATAGGTCCTATTTTAAGATTGATAATACCTCCTCCGTAGGCTATCGGATCTCCTAAAATTGTCACTAATAGGTAAGGATGCTCCTTTTTCCTATATAGTAATCCCATTCTTTTAACTACTGCTAGCGAGATATGGTTCCTTATTACTCCACTATCTATTAGTGCCTCAAACTGTTAACCTTACTACTTAACTCGTAAATTTAGGTGTCGTCCTTAAATTCCTTTAAGGGTCTGAGGTTCTATTACTAGTTCCCTCTGGTCTTATAGGCCTCTACTTTTCCTGACTAATAGCTACTTAGTCCTATTTATACTTAGTCCTACTTAGGCCAATACTTAGTTCGCTTTTTATCTTCGATGTGCTATAGATAGGTGTTTTCTAGACATTCCCACCATTATCGTCCATCTAGGCATTCTTCCGTAAGGAATCTTCCTGGTTAAAGTATTAAGTCCCCTTGTTCTTAAACTTCCTTAGGATGCTAGCCGTGTATATACTTAGTATTCCTAAACCATTTCTTATCTAGTGCCCAATACATTCTTATAGGGTATTTTTAGTTCTTTTCTTTTGGGTTTTTATGCATATCGCATATATTATCCACGTATGCAATCTATGCTAATGTATAGTGCGCTAGGTGTCTTGGGTTAACTCTTAACTTATCTTCGTCTTTAAGTTTAAACCTCTATCGCGCTAATCTAAACGTTACTGTCTTATTTACTAGTACCAATATTCGCATTGTTTCTTTCTAGTTTATAGCTTGTTTCTCTAAATCCTTTAACATTATAATTAAGGCTCCTTTAATATAACTTATCTGTCTTTCAGACATTGCCTAATCTGGTATAACCTTTTCATCTAACCACATATAAAAGTCTTTCTACTCATTATTATATTGTTGCCTAAACCACTTTCGGTACAGCTTACTAAGTGTATACAATCTGTCCGTAAGGAAGTATCTTTTTATTGCTACTTCGTAATAGCCTTTTATATGTCGTTCTTGGAACCTAGTTAGAATCCCTAGATTCTCCTCTTCTTCTAGTTCCATAAGCCACTTAGCTTTAGGTATACCTACCTTTAGCCTATTAGTAACCTTCTATATAGGTATCTTTTTCCCAAAGCGATCTGGCATTCTTAGCTCTGTAGATTGCTTTTGCTATACAAAGATTCGTCTTCTAAATTCTTCCATGCTTTCTTATAGTTATTATCTTTCCGATAGATCCTTAACATCCTCATACTTTTTAACCAACGTATTAACTTTTCGATCTTCAGGCTGAATACTTTATTTACCTAGAATAATTAACTTCAAGCTTGCTTCTAACTTAAGTTTAGCTCCCGCCTTAGTCTAACTAGGCGTCTGTAGTGTTCTTATCTTATCTTAAAAGTCTTAAATCTCATCTATCTTATCTTAAGAGTCTGATGCCTGTGGGAAACTCTGTCCCTTGCTTATTCGTATGTCTTTAAACTAAGCTACTGCCCTACTCTATCGGTTTCTGTCCGTTATAGGTCCTTGGGTTATCCTTATCCTAGTTTTAAAATCTTAGATCTCTCTCATCTCGTCTTGAGAATCTTAAGCCTTTGGCTTTTTGCCTTTATCAAGTGGTGAGCTAGCACTAGCAGTCGTCTACTTACTTAATCTCTTTTAGATACTGCTCCTACCGTCTTATAAAGCGATAGATGCCGTATCCAACGGTGTTATAATACCCGTTACTGAACCTTGCTTGTCCTCGTCGCTATTAATCAATAAGTACTCTAACTCCATTGTCATTGTTGCTAATCGTTGTCCGCACGTTGCTATGACATCTTAATCCAGCTCGTAGAGTCGATCCTATTCTTTATCTAACTCTTTAGTTCCCTTAAGTCCTCTTAACTCTAGCTCTTGTGGCCAATAGCTTGCACCATACTTAGCGTCTTTATGAATTCGGCATGCGTTGTTGTAACAAAACGCGAAACTTCTAATTAAACATTCTTTTATTCCTCGCAATATACTGTCGTCCCTCTATACGTATATATCTTCTACTAGTTAGGTTCCCTTTATTACATAGTAACTCTAACCATCTTTGCAATCCCTCGCGAAATAACCCTGTTTCCCGCAATTTATATAAGCTCCGTCTTTAAACCATTAACTTTGCTATAGAGTCCGCCTAAACATCTTCTGCTAATAAGATCCCTAGTTTAGCCTCTGCTCCTTAGTCCTGTAATCACTAAATCCTTAACCTCTAGGTTTCTATAGTTTCTTGCTCCATCTCTTATAGGCTTCTTTAGTACCACTTAGGTCCATTAGCTCTGCGCCATACCATAGTTTTTAACTTAGCTTTTATCGTTGCGTGCTCTGCGCCTTATACAACTGTAGAACTTTGTCCTAACCTTTCTTAGTCTATTCCCTTTAGAAGATCCTATTATCGATCTTTATTACTTAATCTATCAATTCCCTTAGGGTATCCGTATCTTCCATCAGAATAATTACGTCCTAGACTTTAGCCTTAAGTCCCTGTTTATACTATACTATAAGCGCCCTATTATTCCACTTAACTTATATAGCTAGCGTTTAGAACTATATTGTGTACTTAATTACTAAGGTTCGTTACGTAATATCTTAGAGTTTTTTTTCCGCTATGGTTACTGCCTCCAGGTCTCCGAATATTTATATAAGTCGCTCTATAAACCCTTCCTAACTTAAGAACATAAACCGCACCTCCTAATTAGTGGTTGTTATTCCATTTATCTGTATTTCTATAAGGTAAGGCTTAAACTATTTAAGTGCTCTTCCTAACAAGAATAATCCTACGTAAGCTATTTAATCTATAGGTATTACCAGCTTTGCTCCCTCTTGCGCAACCTTAAAGTGCATTTACGTAAGGAATCCTTTAAGCTTCGATCTCTCTCCTAAGAATCTTTCAATCAATAGTAACTTAACCTTTACTGCGCCTATCCCGTTAATCCTCTATTTAAGTGTCGTATTGTTCTCTGTTAACTAGTCGACTATCGCTTATAGTTATCCGACCGTTACAGGTTATTGCGAGTCAGTATCTGCTATACTAGTGTCGCCTTCAGACCTTAAAGTAGTTGCCGCCGTTAATGGCGTTATGGTGGCTGCTTTTGGTGGCATATTATTCGACTTTTGATACCGTAACTAGGTAGTAATTGTATAATGGAACCTTGTAGCAAGTACTACGGTGGGTCCTATTAATAGGCTAGGTGTATAAGTAATGCGTAAAGTTAACAATGTAATAATAACTAGTGGAGTAGTTGCCCAACAGATTAACTCCAATTATATTCTAAGAATTACTACAAGGAAGGAACTATCTAGGTAGGGACTAAGGGTCCTTAAATACATAACCGTACTCCTATAAAATCCTTCTTATACGTAATATACGTGATGTACGTAATGTACGTGACGTTCCTTCCGTACTTCGCGTATCCCATATATCACATTATATGACCTCAGTTACCATTCCTCGTCACATGGTTCTACCGGCTCCATCCTAAACCGTGCTTGTATTAACCAACTAGCTTCTTCCGACTCCTCTCCAAGTAGTCGTAACATCGTACTTAAAGCGTCCGTAACAAGCGGCGGAAGCTATAGCGGCCGCTAGGGGTCGTCGGGACCGTTTATTTCTTTTATCCTATATATATAGAGTTAGAAAGGTAGTAGGTTAAAAAAGAGTAAATAAAGGATTAACCCTATAAGATTTACACGTCTTATATAGAGCTATACAACGGATCGTTATAAAGTTAGTAGAAGGGCGATACTGCCTATAGGTAGTATAAAATGCATAATTGGAAGGCATTTAGGCGATAGTAGATAGGGAGTAGTAACTAGGGTAGAAGATATTTGAGCAGTAAGGAGTAGAAAGAGGTTGTGAGGTCGTAAGGTTGCGAAGTCGCGAATTTAATAGGCTTTATATACGGCTCCCCCTTATTCCGTAAAGCTCCGTAAAGCTCTATATCTACTTCCTTAGGATATCTAAATAAAAGTAGTACTATATTAAAGCGCTTTATAGGCTCTATAAATCTATTTAAATAGAAATTTTATTTACCTACTATTAAGGGGTGCATTGTAAGTGTAATATAGGTCGCGATTTAATAGGGTAGTACAGACCCTACATATAACTAGTTAAATAATAACCAATTAAACCTTATTTTCTTACTAATTTAAACTCTTACTTAAAATTAATTCAGTATATATAAGAAGCCCTTCGGCGATAAGCTGGTTAAATAAATAAATATTTTAAAGTTTATAGACTAGTACAACCTCTATATATATAGTGTTGACGTAGCAGACTAGCTAAGGAGCTACTATATAACGTAGCGTATTTATTATAAGACCTAGAAACCGCTATTCTATTTCCTCTTTAATATAATTATAGGTAATTACTATAAGCTCTCCTCTTACTATACTATAGATAGCTATTTCCGTGCTAATAGCCACGCTATCTTCCGTTAAGCCCTCTATAGAGCCCTCTTTAATATATCTATACGTCGATAAAGTTAACACTAAGCGGCGTAGGACATTAGAAAGGCGATAGATAATATTATCTAGAAGCTAGTAGCAGAATATAAGCTAGCTAAGCTGTAGAGGAAGCCGCGTAGCTACTTAGGGTGTATTAAGGCTAGCAGAAAGTCTATAAAGGCTTATAAAGGTGCTAGGAAGCCTCTAGCAGACCTCTTAATTAATACTATATATAAATCTATAAGGAGCAAGGATTAGAAACGCCCTTAAAGGGTACCTAGAACTTTATACAGCTGTTCTATATATAAGATTCCGTTCTATAGCACCGGTAAGTACTAGGCCTCTATATAGCTATATATATGCAGAATTAGCAATTTAAATAACCTTATTTATGCTAAGAATTAGGTTAAATAAGAGTTTCTTATTGGCTAGATCCTTATTAATAACGTTAGACGTACGCTAGCGGGTTAAGGGATAACAAATGCTAGTATATAGTAGCGTTAATTTCTTACCTATCTTAGTTTAAAATAAGTAACAAAATTTAAAAGAAAGTAGAGGAAAAGATTGCGAATATAATACCTAAAATTAAAGCCTAAATTAAGAAAATTAAAAAGGATAATTAAGCTAATAAAAAGCTAAAGGATAGTAGTAATTAGAGCTTATAAGAGCCTACTAGAGCCTTTACAGGTTATTAAAAAGGAATCTATAATATAGCTTCTAACTATAAGCTTTATAATAGTGCTTTTTTTTAACTTAGAAATTAATATATACGTCTTTAATAATTAAGCTAGATTTATTAGCAATATTAAGTCTTTTTTAGACTAACTTTATACAGGCTTATATATAGAAGAGATTATAGAATTTAGTATAGCTATAGTTATAATTAACTACCTTAAGGGTAAGAAACAGATACTGTTTATAGGAGTAGCCTTTATACTAAGCTTTTACACCAACCTTATATATATCTAAAAGCTTAATAATAAGAACGTCTACTAGAATAATAACGAGATATACGTCTGCTATAATACTACTATAGTTAGATTACTATTAAATATAATAAGCTAAAAAGAGACTTACTAAAGGCCTTATTTATAACTTAATCTTTAAAGCTAATAAAGTATTTATTAAAGCCTCTACTAAATTAAGCAGAAGGCTATATAAGAAAAGAAGTAATTAAGTAACTACTTTAGTTAGTAATGGACGCAATTCTAAAAGGCCTAATAATAATAATAGAATATAAATTATATAGAGTAAGGAAAGCTTATAAGGTGATATTAAGAAAACTACTAACTTAGTTAGTGGTTCCTTTCTATAAAACCTACCTTAATTTAATACCTAAAATAGTTATATATAATAGTAATAGATATAGTATACTTTCTTAATAACGTAATACGAATAAATTAGGTAGATATAATAGCTAAAAAGCTATCCCTTACCTAAGCAGTTATTAGATATTATAAGGTTATTAAATAATAATACAGCTTTAGGTGTTACGGCACTGTTACAGACCCTAGTCAGGGGCTCGGCCGGGCTGAGCCTTGGCGCCATGTATATAGACGTGTCCTTTCCTCGACCTTCTTCCAGACCTCGTCTTGGAATTCTCGTTCACTGGCTACCAATAGATTCTGTTCTTTTGACTGAGCCTTCACATTAGGGGAGCTAATACGGAGTAGAAACCTATAGTCGCGCAAAGCCTACAACCTTAAAAACGCCTAGCTTATTAATTAATTAATTAATTACCCATATATTGTTATTTAAAGCTTTAAATACAAGTTTTAAGCCTCTAGTAATAGAATTTATAATATTTTGGCGGGCGGTAAGCCAAACTTCCTAATTAGGAAGGTGCAATAACTTTTATTAACTATATCTATACAATTACTATATATACCCAATCTTTGGAGTTAAGTTGCTTAAGATAAAATAACTGATATTTATCGTTTCTATAGAACGGAATTTTGCAAACGGCGAGGTTTGGAGGAAAATTTAGGGTGCTATAGCTATTAAAATCCGCGATATATAAAGGCTTTATGTAACGTATCCCGCCTCTACGTCGCCATTCGGCCAAAAAGACACAGAGTGCTTGCGAACTTGTTCGCAAGCGCGGCGGGATCTAATATATATACTCTTACACTTTAAAGAGGGCAACGGCTACGGCTGCCGAGGGGGGGGTATCTTTTGCCTTCCGAGTCGGTGGAATTAAATATTAAGTTGATGGAATAAAGTCTATATGATTAGAAGTACGATTAGAAGGCATGGTTGATTAACGTATAATGGTTGAATCTATGTAGGTAATACGCGTACTTTTGATTCTAGTGTTTTGCGCACGGTCTAATTATCGTAGTACGCTACCAGTCCAAGGGATAATAACACATTGATATGGTTCAAACCTGACCTGGCTTGACAATCGATGAGTTTATTCAGAGAAACCTGCCTCTTCTTTTCTGGGTTCTCAAATTATAGAAATTTGACGATCTTTCTGTGGTTTCGAAAGAGATGGCTTTTGTTGAGGAGACCACCAAGGGACTGAGGATACTCGCCCAATGTCTGGCGAGACATGGACTTGACTTGTCTCAGCAAAGTTCCAGAAGTTGCAGGAATAGGGCACCTCAAATCACTTCTGGCAACACAATGTGCTGTTAAAAAAAGAGAAAGAAAGAAAGAAAAAACACCTTTCGTCCGGGAGGACTTCCGGTCTCGTCCCGACGTGAAGCGCTCCCGGCCGCGGACAGCGGAGAAAAGAATGAGATACAGAGCCAAGTTAGGGAGCATGTGGGTCTTGAAGTGTGACATGCGCATCTCACCACCGGAAAATCCGAAAAAGAGAGCGAATAGAAGTGGTCAGCCGAGACATGTACCTTACTCGACACACAGCAAGCCACATTCGCCCGTGCACCAAGCAATTTCGGTGTTTTGGGGTTTGCCGCATCAGCCACCGCTTTTGTTGAAAAGAGGTCCTGCGTCCAAAACTATGCTGACACGTGCGTTAGTTGTTTTTTTACAGAGAGGAATGCTTATGCGCTCGGCCGTGAACAGAAGCTGAGTGTTGAGCCGAGGTTATCTTTAGCGTAGCACAAAGTGCACCATGCCGGAAAGGTATGGCAAGGAATGCAGAGGCCGGGTGAGCAAAGATTGAATTGTTGAGAGAGTGAGTGAACAGGTGTTTTGTTGCTTCTGGCAGGGCTGCACAGGGCTGCACGAAGAAGTTTGGTTGACGTCACTGATAAGAACCGATAAGATATGGAGCAGCCGTAGTAGGAGCGCACAAGCATGCCTTCGAGAAAGCTGTGCGCGAGCAAACCCCGCTCGGCAGAGACGGCGAATTGGCCCAAGAAACTGCAACTAAACTATGACGAGAGACAGACCTATGCTGCCATGAATTTCCTTAGGGCTTAGGAGGGCGTAAATAACGCAATGTGTCGTGTTGGCTGATGCACGCGACACTTAGGAGTGTGTCAAAGCCTCAGACGCAGCTCACTCCTCGGTGGCTCGCCCGCAGAGCTGGAACGCTTTCAAAAGACACACGGGCTGAGGGAAGCTTTCAGCTCCACGGCCCAGAAAGGGTATGAGCGAAAGGGCATGAACAACGACCAGACATTTCTCGATGGCCGCGGGGGGAAAAAAGACGCAATCTCATTGGGCTGCAAGAGTGGCAGCCTTGAGACGTCAAGTTTGGTGGTGGTGACTGGCCGACGACGGCGCCTTCCCCGCAATTTACAACGGTACAAAGCAGGCTTCCGGATAGGGTACGAGCCATTGAAAGAGGAGAAGGGAATCCATCGTCCCTCTCGAACCCTTTGCAGGTTCCATACTCCTGCCCAAAGACACCTCGCGGCGTGATATCACACTTTTGGGCCGCCCTCGTCGTCTACCGCTTCTGTCGCAGTAACCGATAGCGTTCTGGCGGTCGTGGACTTGGCACCTCCGGTCTTCCTGGTAGGCATCCCAACACTTCAATATCATATCGCGGGTACCTTCGGACTGCATTCGGGAACCGTTTCTGCGATCTTCCCAACATCCTCCGAGCTTCGTAGCTATGCCCTTCCACAAGCCCGTGTTTATATCTGATGCAAGCCCCAAAACCTCTGCAGCAGCTCTTGCTGCGGTCAGTTTGGTTCTCAGCAGCACAGTTACTGATCCCAGAGCAGTGCTCCAGGTACCACGTAGCCATCTGACTGTGCCTCTTGCCTCGTCCTTCATCGATTGAAACGTCTGCTCATCCCAATTCGCTCCTCCCTCCACTTCCATCTTTCACGACCACTACTCTCCTTCGCAATGCCCGCTACTGCCATAGTCGAGGACGCAAAGCAACAATCCGCCTCAGCACTCACCTCAGCAAAGAGTTCGTTACACGACGCCGAAGCAATCATGAAGTCTGCCACAGAGAATCCCAAGCAAGCAACAACGGACTTCCTCCACACTCCCGTTATGCGAGCAGCACTGCCTTTCATAAATGGCGGGATTGCAGGCATGACAGCCACCACTGTTATCCAACCGATCGATATGATCAAAGTCCGACTTCAACTCGCGGGCGAGGGAGTAAAAACTGGTCCGAAACCCACCCCCATATCCGTTGTCCGAGAAATCCTAGCGTCGGGAAAGGCGTTGGATCTATACACCGGGCTGTCAGCTGGACTGCTACGGCAGGCAGTCTATACGACGGCGCGCTTGGGTTTCTTCGATACATTTATGGAGGCAATGGCCAAGTCGGCGGAAATGAAAGGCCAAAAGGTGGGATTTAAAGAGCGGGCCGGTGCTGGTCTAGCTGCGGGTGGCCTAGCGGCAATGGTTGGAAATCCTGCCGATCTTGCACTCATCCGCATGCAGAGCGATGGCCTGAAACCTGCGGCTGCGCGTGCAAACTACACGTCGGTAATCGACGCATTGATCCGCATCTCGAAAAACGAAGGAGTAACCAGGCTGTGGGCCGGAGCATACCCAACCGTTGTTCGCGCTATGGCCCTGAACTTCGGACAGCTAGCTTTCTTCAGTGAAGCGAAAACTCACCTCCAGCACACCTCGCTGTCTGTGCGTAATCAGACGTTAACAGCATCGGCAATTGCGGGTTTCTTTGCCAGCTTCTTCAGCTTACCTTTCGACTTTGTGAAGACAAGGTTGCAGAAGCAGACAAGAGCGCCAGATGGCACACTGCCATACAAGGGAATGTTCGACTGCTTCGCGAAAGTTGCCAAGGATGAAGGTCTGCTAAGGTTCTATCGTGGCTTTGGAACATACTACGTTAGGATAGCCCCACACGCGTAAGTCAACCCTAGCACGTGGCGCGGAAAAACGACAGGTGGAGGCATCTCGGAAGTATATGACAGCTAGACTAACTTTGGCTTTGTTAGCATGGTAACGCTTATCGTTGCGGACTACCTCGGCTTCATAACGAAGTGAAAAGGCCTCTATGGAGATGATGAGGGTCGTAGTGGACGAATGATGAGTTCGGAATAAAACAGCTGCACTGCTGGCGTTTTCCTTCTCTCAGGAGAGCATGGATGGTATGTTGAATATCTTCTGCGGCGAACTTAGTTAATTACCTTTTTTTTTCCCTTCTTCGCAATTCCCTTCGAGGCTTTTTCATGGGACTTCTCAGGCAGTAGCCTTTCATTCGAAATGGGAATCATAGGACGGTTCTGCGTGCGATGGCTATCGGGTGTACATAGGTTTGCAATGGCATGGTTCAACTTAATAGAAAAGTAGCTGTTGCATTGAATGGTGCAAAGTACAAAGTACAGCAAAATAAAACTTTTACCCGCAGGTATAGAATCCAACCCATTTTCTCCCTAAGATGCTACAGCCTAAGACCAAAAATTCATTCCATGTCTTGAAAAAATCCTTTATACCCTTCCTTTCATCAATGGTTATGGTATTCTTTCAGTGCTACAAACTTTATAATTATTTTTAGGATAACTATTGTATGTTTGTTCTATAAGAGCTATGGCTTATTTCAAGCCGTCGTCCTCAATGCCCTCACTCCTATGACATTCTTTCATGCTTGTATTCTGTTGAAGAGAATGCTATTAGCACCTGCTGTGGAATCGTGACTGAATTTTTCTCCAACTACCTCTGCTTCCATCGCTTTCCTTTCACCACTCCCCAACCCGTTTCATCACCACCTTATTCACAGTCGTCCGTTTTCTCTTCTACACCGTTAGATGTAGCCTTCTAATGCAGTTGTCATGTCCGGCTAGGAGTTCACAAGCTTATAAGCCCTCGAGACTATAAGCCCTCGAGACGCTGCTGTTAGTACGACAATCGTCTCCCTGAGTCATGTTTCATCTATCCACGTCTCCGGGAATCCTATGGCACTTCCAGTTAGTCTCAAGCACAGTATCACTGAATTCTAAGAGTGATTTCTATGACATAGAATTTCTAACACATGTAGCCCACCATGGCTGGCAGAATAGCTGATCACAATAACCGATTTTTATAACCTCTGGAGAATGCTCACCTCGCAGGATATGCCACAGTCTGAACCAAAGCGAAGCGTGCAATATATATCTGGAAACTTGAATGACCTATTCAACTAGAAACAAGTCGTTAGCTAGCTCTGGTTCGCCGTCTTCTCCTGACATAGGAAATCCAGATGCTCTAGAGAATAGTCAGGGGCTGATGTACGAATATTTGCAAACGACAATGGTATGGAAGACTTTAAGAGGGTCTTGTCTCTGTCATACATCCAACACGGCCTAACCCAAGCATTTCTTAAAGAAAAATGTTATAACTGCTCTGAGGGGCATTTCAGCCTATTTAATCTCGCCAAAGTCCTGTTTTGAAATACTTTTGCAGCTCAATGCTCACAGACGTTAGGAAAATATTCTTTTCTTTGCTAGTATAGCAGAACAGAGACCCACTGCCTTGGAATTAAACCGGGTATAAGCACCAGAACGCAAACCCAATATAATTTTTCCATGTTCTTATTTGGAGATGATTTTGTTGCTTCCGGCTCCACGATAAAGATTGGAGATATTCCGCAGGAGGCCTCTGAAACCGCCTAACCAAAAGTATGCTACTCACCCCAAGCCGCGGAAGGTATGTCTAGAGCAGGCCTCGAGCTGATAAAAATAGGTTATTTTTTCCATTGAGGTTTTTAGTATAAAGCCAATTAATATTAGAGAAGAGTAAAACTATTCAGAAAATTGGAAGGATATTGAACTAGCTAACTCGAGCAGCTATCAAGATTCAGGAGTAGGAAGAAGTGAACATGAAGTCATAAGGAGATTCAAGCAGGCATAATTCGATCATGCTCACGGCCACATAATATGAACTAGTGTTGTATGCCACTCTAGCACGCTTGAAGATGTTTGATCAGGTGTGAGTGGTATATTGAGAGGTAATGAGCTCTGCTCTGAAGGTATTTAGAGTGGCAGAGATTGGACTGAGTCGCGTAGCAGCAAGGACATCGAGATTCATCTGAAAGCGAGATAATTTAGCACCATCTAAAGTTATATGCTTTGTTTCTTCGATAACCTGGTACGTGTTTTGCTCTCCTGCTTGTATCTGACGGGTTTTTAGTTGATGGCGAAAGGGGGTATGATGTTAGAGGAACAAGAAGGTAGGGCGACCGCAGGCGGGATGCAGGATCACTGGAAGGGTAAATGCCAGGAGTGGCTCCTTACACCACTGTATTACTCATCCTCGTTCTTAATTTATTCCACCTTTTCTGCTTCTAAGAATGAGAGGGAATTTTTCAATCGTATCTACAAAAACTGAACTCGGCCTAGCCGATCTGTTACTTCTCCGAAACGCGTCTTTAACATCCGGCGAGACGGACAAAAGGTCTTGATATAGGCCTTTGAGTGCCTTATACAGTGATACGTCACCTCTTGGCCCTTCGGCAAAGCTACAGCTTCCGTAGGACCTGCAGCATCTCCTGCAGCAACCTCACCCAACTTCCAGCTCACCACCAGTCATCATCGCCGCTTCACACAAAAGTCTCCTCCGCCATCTTAATGTAACTCCACTCCTTCGTCCAACTCAACACTACCGTTTTACTTCTCACATCATACCCCGGATACGCATGCCCGCCGTATGTGTACAGCCAAGTGCCTGGATCCGTCTTATACAGCACCTGCCCGGTGCTCCACGGGCCGTATGAAAAACCGGAAAGACTGTAGCGCATGCGAAAAGTAGAGTCGGCCCAGCCGTTCATGTAGACGGCCAGAAAAGTCTTGAAATAAGGAGAGTAGAAAATGTCGCTGCTAGAGTATTTGCCGGTAAAGATGGCACCAGTGGAGGAGGAAGGAGAGGGGGCCGTGGAGACTCAAGCGCTGACGTTACAGTATCCATGCTACAATACCTAAACGGGTTAGAGATGCGACAGAGTAAGAGAGGATACCATGGGGAGGGGAAAAGCAAATACCTTTGAACAGCCCGTCATGGAGCTTTGATCTGCTCAGGCAACGAAGGTTCTGGCTTGGTCGGTACTAGAGGCAAACGCCAATGGCTTGTTATTGTATGGGGATACTGTTGCACCGAAAGCACCATAGGCTAGCTCGCCGGGCTAGGCAAGAGTTGGTCGATAAGCCATACTTCTGTTGGTAGCATGGAGAATCAACATACATAAAAGACCTGGGGGGGGGGGGGGTCGTTCGGTTGAAGACTGGCCCAGAAGTATCAGCCGTTACAGTGATCAGAGTACTGTAAAGGCTCGTCCCGGTACCGGTATTATCAATGATGACGGTGTTGGGCATCATCACCCTTCTTTTTCCGCCTGAGAGAACAACGATGTTACCTATAATTATCAGTAAAGTTAAAGACTAGTACGAGGAGTGATTATCGAAATTGCTCACTAGAGGGCCAACAGGCGACCCGGGATCCGTCAGTACCGAGATGGACGTTGGTGTATGCTGACTTGTTCGCTGTGAAAGGAATCGCTAGCTTTGGAACGCCATTTGATCCGAAATCCGTCAAGGCCGCAGGAGAATTGGTATCTGACTGTTTGAGAGAATTTTATCAGAAGTGGTTGTTATTTAATCACCATATCAAATAAAGACCATACATATACAGCAGGGTCTGAAGTAAAACCTTTCAGCCCTCCTGTGCCGTTCGAAGTCGACGTATCGGAGAAGACGATAATGTTCTTGCTGTTGATAGATCCCCACCGCCCCCATCCCGCGCCACATCTGGAAATCCGGAATCAGTGGCTTGACCAATTGAAGAAACAGAAAGTTGGAGGGAGATTAGCTCGGGCAACAAAGGCAAAGCTCAACTTTGCTAAAAAATACTAGGGCGAACGGGACGAATGAAGAGAGTATTACGAATCTATCAAACGAATGGACTGCTAAAAAGGACGGTAATAAATGAATGGCAAGAGGGAAATGAGAACTCCTGTTTCTGCAGGACACAGTGTTGAAGGAAAAGAGTTGAGAATACACCAGGGCCTACTTCCTATATGTTTATACATCGGTAGCTTGTATATGAAATCTACGATCCTCTAACAACCCGGTTTTTAGTGCTCACATACTAGAAAGCATCGAGAAAGTTGGGTCAACGAGCATCTGCCCTACGAAATTATCTGGATCGGTCGCTGCGGGCCTAGTGGCTCCGGCGGGATTGAAGCTTTACCGTCATGTGGGATATGGAAACTTTATTCTGATTGCTTAATATTGAGAGGAAAAATTTATGAAGCCAAATTCTACATTTTGACAAAATTTAACATTGAAAAACCAGAAACAACGTCGAAAGTGCTACAGTGATTATCGTGAGCAAAGTTGAGAATAGGGGTGAAACAACCGTGGGTCAAGCCATGCTCGTTTCAAGCCACCCTTAATTTCCGATCTCCGATGGACATGCCCCTCATTAACACCCTCGTAACCATTCATTCTGGGGAACCACAGGTCAGCCGCATTTCTCAATCGCGTAATATTATGGATTTACGAATGTATTCAAGACATGATCAAAGGATTAGTTTAACTGACTGGGATGAGTTTTGGGATACATCGGACCCCAAACTGATGCTTACCGACTTAGTAATCTGATTTCTGAAAATTAAAAAGCGGTATTCTTACATAAATGGACTTAGACGCGTCTACCTTCTTACGCTAGCAAATTAACTGCTTCTAATCGCGCTACAGGTCCCGCAGGGTGGCTCTCACATAGTTCATAGGCCGCCATTACTTCAAATACGCCTCTACGACTCCATAATTGATTCCAGGAGATGTATGGACTTTGTCGAGCTTGAATCCAGTATTGTCTAAGTCCAGTCGCTTTTGGTACGCTCTCGTCCACTGGGAGTCATCATGGTCATGTTGAACCAAGCAGCTTCGATATTGGCTCCTTGATCCGGGAGATACATCTCTGCGATCAAGAGACGCGACTTTGCAGGATCCATCGAGGCAGCAATATCCTTTAGGATGCGAACACAAACTTCATCGGGCCAGTCGTGCAAACATCGTCGAATGTAGTAGATGGGTGCTGCTAAGTTAACGCGATTCCATTAGCCATGGCACGTTCCAGTATCCCGATATCAAGACATACCTTTGATAGGTTGCGGAGTGAAGAAGCCATATTTCATCCGCTCTATCCCTGGAAATTCCCAGCTAATATCGTCGATAACATCTGACCGGCATTGTAGGATTATGCGGCCCTTGATATCTGGACATAACTCCTTTATACGTTGCGTGATATGTCCTTTGCCTCAACCGATATCTACTACCAACGGAGTCTCGTCATCGTTCTTAAATTTGCTGAGCTCGCCTGCAAATGGAAAGAGGCCCACGGTAGGCATCGCCGCCTGTGTCTGCGATTGCATGACGTAGTCGAATGCCTTGGTTCGCTCCGGGAATTGCGCCATGTACTCCCACATTGTTTTACCTCCGGTCCTATGGGCAAATGTATATGGATTATTCGTCTCGGATTCGGGGTTCTTCTAGCCGCCCTGCTTGAGAAACTTGGGTAACTGCAACATCGGAGGCCAGTACTCATCGCACCTGAAGGGTAGAGGGAGGTTAGTAAAACACGGAGTAGTGATGTTATCCTCGCAAGAAATGAAACGGACTCACATAAGCTTTAGTACCCTGCGGAGTGCAGGCACATTGTACATTTGAGAGAAGGGCGTGTGTGCTTACGCCTGCGGCGCAAACTTCCGAAAAGGGCCCCGGGATAGTGGTAACCCTCATGAGACGAACTTTTGGATACGTCAAACCAGTAGCTATCAGATTGCTTGAGGAACCCGGTTCTTTCACTCACCCAACAGCAGCTCGTCAACACCCAATGCTTCAGCTAATTCAGACGCGGCCATGCTTGTCCATCCATGGGTAGCGTATCAAACACGCCCATTTCGAGTAGTGCTCGACAGGCAGATGTATGCGACATCTAGTAAATTTTCACCTGTTAGTGACCATACAATCTCCTGAGACATTCAATGGTGTGCGCTAGATCAATTACTCTCTCAAAGTGTTCAAACAAGGTATCGACAGGCCCTCGGATGGCTCGCAATAGCTTCCACGCTTCCAAAACCAGAGCCATCCGTGCCTCTCCCGCCTCTCTAATCTCTTGCATTCCGCTCTAGCCTGCATTCTTTGTCGAGATTTGTGCATACAACTCCGCAGCTATGCTGACGTCTTTGAGCGACTCTTGGATGGCGGCATTCTACCCCGCAATAGCTTCTGGGGTACTTATCCTTGCCAATGTTGGATGCCGATTCTATTGTCAATACCTCGCGAAAGCAAAATGATATGCAGATACGGCTGCAATACTAGTTGGGATCCCGAGACTTGAGGCAAATATATCACAAGATGGGACGCAAAAGAGTAGTGTTGGTGAAACTCAGCTCAGGGCCCTAAGCTCTTTTATTCTTTTACGATACCTTGTCAAAACGCAAAGCTTGCTGCATCTAGACGGAGTGCGATACCGCAAACCCGGAACCTCTTAGCTGGGCTGTCTGCACGTTGCTGATTTGAGGCCGGCCTGCATCCCTTCTCATTTATGGTTACGGTATATGTCGAGTCGCGAAGATCACTGCTCTAGTAGAGGCTAGGCGGGTATCCCTTAACCCGCTGGCGTCCTACCTTATCGATAAGGTTATGGGTCCGTGCATGCAACACCAAAAGTTCGTTCAATCTAGGGTTCCTCATTGGCTGGGGCCTTATCGATAACGTTGCGCCATAATTGACGGGTTAAGGGATAGAAAAAGGAATAGACAATCCTTTCGAAAGGTCTATAGTAAAAACTCTTTAGTACGATATTTGATTACAACGATATACTCTGTATTACGATCTACATCTCTTTACCAAAACTTTTTTGGTGTATTTTACGATAAACTGACTTCTGGTGATATCGTTAAGTTCCTGCCACCAAAATCGGTTTAACCAGAAGAAATTTTGTATGGGGGGGCTATTTGGCCCGTAAGGTAGATACCCTATGCCCTTTTCGGATACCTGGTGACGTGTTGGCCTCCTTTTTCTTGCCTACTAACGCAACACGTGACTTTATGTATAACAATACCATCGGTCCAGTAAAACCCCATTATAACGATACGAGATAGTTGAGAGAGGCTTTTTGGCGCGTGAGTTACTTTTAGGATAAGATTCTTCCCTATTTGTCGTGCACGGACGTATGTTATAACAATACCACTAGTATAACGATATAATTGGCCGTACCAACCGTATCGTAGTAGAAAGATTTTACTGTAAAACGATTCGCTTGGCCGTACAACCCCTATCGTACTAACCAGTTTTTACTGTACCTGCGGCTTGGAGTGGGCTGTTCTATTGTGTTCCCCGAGACTATCACTCTCCCAACCACTAGGATGCTGGGGGAGGTTATCGCACTGGGGAGGCTATCATGATGCGACTACTGACCCTGTCTGAATCGGATTGAGGAAGCCGTGGTGGATCTATATTTTGGAAAGCAAAAAGAGGGAATGTTCGTTATCTATTGCACTGTACTTCTGCTTCGAAAAGCAACCACCTTGGCAATTAGTAACGCCGGCTAGGTTCTACACAGCTGAAGCGAGCCGTTTTTTCCTAGGTCGTCCCGATGGCACCAGCCAAGTTCCCACCTACGTAATCGGATTGCTCCCCAAGACAGACGTACCTACATATTTGTACAACATAAATGTGTCTAGAATACGCACTGGGTAAAATTTCAAGACTTATTTTTTGTCTCCTTTCAAGCACTTCTTACTTTTTGTTAATAATGCGCCCCCGCTAGGCCTGTCGGTTGTTAGGCGATCCGCTATGCCAACCGGCACTTTTTCTGTACCCTGGAAAGGATCAGCGCGATGTGACCGGAAAATGATACTGGCGATCTCTGTGCCTGGCTACCGAATTCTATCCCACGAACTTTATGTTTCTATCATGAGTTACTTAAGAGGATGCTTCTCCAAAGAGCTGTTGAGCAGGATTGCATAGCTTTCTCTCATTCCCTTCTATCGACACCGTCTTCGATTCATTTCCAAGTGTCATTATTTGGTCTCTCTGTGGTGATCTACCATGTTGATAGATTATTCTCACGTACCGGCTACGACGCCTCCTCCAGGAGTGATAGCCAACTTCGAGCACCCAGACTCGATTGCGTACCAAGTTATTGCAGTCAGTCTGCCTTTCACTTGCATAGCTACATTCATCGTTCTCCTACGATTGTATACCCGATTCGTTGTTGTTCGGTCGCCGGGTTCGGATGATTGTGGGTTCCTTATATTCCTCGTAAATATCTGATGACTAACCCAGGCGAATATAGTATTCATTACCATTGGGCTAGTAAAGCTTGCTAAGCATATTTGACCGTGGGCTAGCACTGATTTTTATCTAATAGCTTGTATCCTGGGCATTCTGCAGTCTGAGAATAGCAAGTACGTACAACACAGATTTCACTTCAGAAAGCATTAGAGTAACTAAAATGTATTCAATTCAGATATCCCATATGGCTATGGCGTCCACCTTTGGGAGCTCTATATCCCAAAACTAAGGCCTTTCCTTATTGTTCTGCACCCTTTTCGCTTCCCATAACCGCCTCACGGTGGCTAACAACTCCCAGATCGACCTCTTAGGCCAGGACTTCTACTTCATCGGCACTTGCTTCGTCAAAGTCTCGATCTTGCTCTTCTACCTTCGCCTCAACCCGGACAAGACTTTCCGCACCGCCGCTTACTGCATCATAGCTTTTGACGTCACTTACAGCTTCATCAGCATCATCGTATCCACATTCGGCTGCACTCCAGTTGCTGGCGGCTGGGATTTGTTGGTGAAGAGCACATGCGTTAATAAGAAGGCATATTATTACGTTCAAGCTGTCTGCAACATTGCCACAGATTTTGCCACCTTAGGGTTGTCAGTGCGGATGTGTTTGAGGCTGAACGTCAGTAAGAGGCAGAGATACTTGCTGATGATTTTGCTCGCAGTGGGCAGTTTGTGAGCTTATCTCGATGAAACGCAAGAGCGGGAACCAGTAATAGCATCTAACAGAAGAAACAGTGCTTGTATCGTTAGCGTTGTCCGCTTGGTAACTATGGTACCGTCGCTGCACTCCACAGATTTCACCCGCTACAAAGTGGGCGTCGCGGGATGGGCGTAAGTCCTGTCTCCTTTTAACTCAGCACTTCAATGCTCTCAATTTGACATGCCTTTTTTCCTCCTAGCCTCTCGCTCCAATATTCACTCCATTTCCTGAACGGCCTTTTGACATTCCACCAGCGAAGTCGAAATCAACGTCGGCATAATCTGCGCTTGCCTCCCCACCCTAAAACCACTCCTTAACCGCCTCGCGCCCCGCATCTTCGACTCGCCCTCCTCGCAACCACCCACCTCGTCCGAAACGCCCAAATACCCCGGCTCCTTTCCCATGTGGCGGCTCTCTCGTTCACACAAGGGCGCGCGCAAGCTCGACGAAAGCGAGAACTATTCGACCTGCGACGAAGAGCGCGGCCGTGTGCCGAGCTATGCGGGTTGGGGCAAGGAGGCCGGGCGCGATGTCGAGATCGAAGCGTCGCAGATTGAGAATTTCGAGAGCGTGCAGCGCACGCTGAATGAGGGCGGCGTGGCCAAAACGATCGAGTATGGTGTCGAGATTAGCTATGCGATAAGCTCGACGGATAAGGCATCGGAGAGAGCGTCGATGACGGTGTCGGAGAAAGCATGAGCGTGCTCGGTGCAATGGTGAGTGGAGTGTTAGATGGCTTGCAAGTGGAAAAGTGACGAGCGTGAATACTCGAGTCATGAAAATTCTTAGGGATGCTTGTACTAGAACAAAAAGTGTTTGTTGACCCGAGGTACGAGTGGTCTATTATATTCGGGTCCTGGATTTCAAACTCCGCCAAGCTAGCTTCTGATTGGTTAGAAAGCTGGCTTCTAATTAGTTAAAAACAAGACTGCGCGCGGTAAGTTGTGGCAGAATCCACGTGATGAACATCAAAATATTATGAACATCAAAATATCTTAGTATTGCACCTTCCTTTATTGATACCTTAATTAATACTACTATATACATTCTAAATATGGCAGATTCTACTGTAATTAAGTGCAGCAAATGCCATATCCATAAGCCCCGCCTTAACTTTGTTAAAGACGGCCCTTTAAAGAAGCTTTTAAAGCTGTGCCAGTTATGTCGGTTAAAGGTGCGTCTTCCCTATATATTACTTCTACTTCTGCTTACTTTTCTAGGTCTCTAAATATGATTTAAATAAGCGGAGAGCTCTTATAGAGTTAGGTTCTATTACTAAGAATCGTCCTATAAGGCGCCAGCGAACTGCTCTACCTGAAAATGATACCGAGAACGCCTTCCTGCCTCGCGGCTAGAATAGCCAAGATACTCCTAAAATAGCTTAACGGCGGAAGATAATTAGGGTAATATAGCAAGGGCACCGCATTCTTAATTAACGGGGTGAAGCTTACTTACCTACTCCTCCGCTATATACTGCAGATGAAGCTCCGTGCAGTAGAAGAGGCACTTTAGATAGCCTAAATGCGTCCTTGCCGGAACTAGCTCCTATGCCTACCCTACCGCCAATACCTACCCTACCGCTAATACCTATACTACCGCTAATACCTACCCTACTACTAATACCACCTTCCTTGTAGCAAGCTCCCTTACGGCAAGCTCCCTCGCGGTAAGCTCCCTTGTGGCAAGCTCCCTTACAGCAAGCTCCGGCTACGGCCACACTACTACCTATTTTAGCAGTCGATTAGGAGCGAATTAAGAAGTTTAGGAGTATATTATAGGCTAAACGTATAGAGATGTGTAGTTGTTATAAGGAGCAGTGGTTCTAAATGGGCTTAGCTACGGAGGGTGATAATATAGGTGTATATAAAGCCTGTATTAAGGACGCCGATAGCCTTAAGGATTTAACCCTTCCTCCCCTATTTAGTGATAGCAATGGGCTCGATCCGGGGCCTGTTCCTGGCTTCTTACCTATACTTACCGCGGTAGAGGAGCTTCTAATTGCGCGTGTATACGTTTATCTATAAGTTATGCGTGTACGCGGCTAGTAATATTGCTATACTGGCTATGTCTGCTACTTTAGCTAGAATATACTAAAGACCTAGAGGCAGCTACCACGGCTACCTACTAAACTTAATATACTAGTCGTAAGGCCTGCGGTAGTAGAAGGTAGTAAATACCTAAGTTGGCGGTTTACTAAGCGGTATACCGTAAGGCACTCTGCTATAGTATAGTGGCTTTACTTTCTAAAGGTCAATTATCCTAATTATTATAACGTTAAAATATATAGTACCCGGCTTACTAGCTTACCCAAAAATGGCTCTATATTAGATTAGCTACCTTATATTAACGAGTTAGAGTCTAATTCTAGTAGCCCGACAACTTACCCTACTACTCCTATATAATGTCTTGCTATTAATCCTCTACCTACTAAGCTTGGCAGTAATATACTAGACGGCGAATTTAATAATAATGTACTGGATACTTTAGTTCCTAATCTAGTGCCTAACCTTAATAAATTAGAGCTTTTGGGTTGTGAGGTTTAATACTAATAAGACCTATAAGTGGGCTTAGAGGTTCCTACTATGCGATAGATACCTCTCTCTAAGCGATTAGCTAGTTTTATTATACGTGGCGCCTTTCCTACTCTGTTTCTTTATAGTAAAGCCGATTTTAATATGCCACGAAGCCGTACGGTTACCCTAGCTGCGTACGCTAAGTATATACTTAAGTATTAGGACGGTTGGTTTGGCCGCTACCCCTTATTTTACTATTATGTATTTAATTAGATTATAAGAGAGCAAGCCCTTAACGCTACCCGCTTCCTCTATAGCCAATTAGATAAAAATAGTCTATCTTTAGATAAGCTTAGTAATCTTATAAATAGTAATAGGGGTAGCTAGTTGCTAAATAAGATTGTATAGCATGTATGGAACCTTAAGGGCACTAGACCTTACTAAAGGCAGAAGAGAAATAAGCTTACGGCTTATACTGAGAATATTAAGAGCGGGTCTCTATTCTTTACACTTAGCGCTGCTAATCTATATTAGTATAATCTACACTCTTATATACCTCTATTTGACGAATATAAGGCTGCTAATAAGGCTTAGCGCTACCGGATTGCTTCTTAGAATCTTAATAATAATCCGTATATTGCTGCTTACTAGCTATATTGCCGCTTTAATCTGTTTAGGAAGCACATGCTTATAGGCCTATTTAATAGCACTGACTTTTAGTCCTAATATAAGTGGTAGGTATAAGGTAGCGGCTATATATATAGCTTCTTATAGAGTTTAATAGCCCTAAAGCTAGATCTGTTAGCTATTAAATTAAGGGCGGCTTTTGCTAAGTACTAGGCTACTTTTATATCTATAATTAATCCTAATTAATCTAGGCCTCCCGATCTCTAATATCCTTCTACTCTTAGCTATAAAGAATAGCTTAATACTAGTGAGCTTCTTACTGCCTACCTTAATCGATTTTAACGGTACTATAATTGTACTGAATCTTACTGCTTAAGATTAAAGAAAGGCTCTACTGGAGTAAAGGAGTGCCGCTTCTATTTTCTACGGTCTCTCCGCAATAAGGCCGCTATATTAAAGGATTAAAATCTATATTACTAGACGTTTTGTCCGCAGTGTAATAATAAGCTTCTTAATGGTTATAATGCAGCTATAATATTAGCGTAGATGGCGAATATTAATACATTACCTGCTATAAGCGTATTAGTAATAGTTAACTATATAGGCAAGTATTGCAGTAAGGAAGAGAAGAAGTTAACTTCCTACTAGGAGTTACTCTAATTAGTACAGCCGTATGCCAATAGCCTTTATGCCTTTAGTTTGGTTGTGGCTAGGTTTATAAATAAGCTTATTACTAAACGCGATTAGTTAGTGCAGGAGGTATACTATCTACTTCTTAATATTCCCCTTTATAAAGGCTTTAGAAATATAGTAACTTTAAACTACCGCTAGAAGGACGATTAAAGCGCTATATATAAGCTTAATAATAGGTAATTAAGAGGGTACGGACTGTCCGACTATAAGAAATATAAGCGCCGCCCAGATAGGGTAGAGGATATTACTTTCCTTAATTTTCTACTCCATTTTAATTACTTTATTTATAAGCGTTGGCTAAGAGTAAGGCCTTAAGTTATATTATACTTTCCGCGATATAACGGCGATTGTTCCCATTTGTAGTATTCTAAGTTCTACCGTATAAAGCTTATTCTTTATTACCCGTAGAGGGAGTATAAGGAAGTAGCTATTTATACTAATAGATTTAGGGCCCCTGATTATATGGCTTCCTATTAGGCTTGTATTAACTCTTATTAGTACCCACCTAACTACTTCTATAATTAGAAACTAGAGGAAGGTTATAAAACTACTAATAATATTAATAAGTTTAAGGGCGATTTTGTAAACGACTTAGAGCTATACTAGTCCTTTAAGGCCCTATATGCCCGCGTTTAAAATACCAATAGAGTTGAAATTAAGGATCCTGATAGGCTTGGTAATAGGGAGCTTAATTATAACTATAACTGGAGTATGTATTAGGGTACGTACCCGTAGCTTAATAAGAGGACTTATTAGTAGGAAGTATGGCTATAGCCTCTACTATAGAGCCGCCTATTCTAAATAGTAACTCTGTCCTCCTTATAACTAGGTTAGCGTTATATTTATAATGTTGTAGTTAATTACTATAGGCAGATCTAAGCGGGCCTTAGCCCCCCCCTACTGCGGATTAACGTTAATAGAGAGGCAGGAACTGGTAAATCGCATCTTATTGCTATTCTCTCTACTACGCTCTGTAATATGGCAAGGGCTAATAGTAAGCTATTACTATTAGCTTAAGCTACCCCTACTAGGGTAGCTACCTTTAGTATTAACGGCAGAACTATATACAATCTATTAAGGTTGCCGGTAAATTATCCGTTTAAGAAATTGCCTGCTACTAGTCTTACGCCTCTATAATAAGCTTTTAAGGATATTTACTATCTTATCCTTAATAAGAAATCTATAATTGGGCAAGTATATTTGGCCTGGATTAATTACCGCCTCCGTTAGATTTACCCTATATATAATAATAACTACTTTAAAGGCTTAAACATCTTGCTAGTAGGCGATTTCTATTAGCTTCCCCCTATAGGTTAGGCGGCCTTATATAGTAATCTACCCGCTAGGCCGTTAGAGCTTACTAGCTATAGAAAGGGAGCCTATAAGGCGATTGACCGAACAGCTGTCCTAGATTAAGTTATGTGGTAGGGTAATGATAACGCTAAGAGCTCTATATTTAGGACCGCCCTTATAGAGCTATATAGTGATTCTATAAGTAATTTAACCTAAAAGCTTCTTTTAACTAGGTATAAGTAGGGCCTATCTACTAATAAAGTTGCGGGCTTTAATAATATAATTCGGCTATATAGCACACGCGCTACTATAGGTAAGTATAACGCTATTCGGCTTCGCAACCTTTTATAGCTAGTAGTGGCTATTAAGTTAGTTAACACTAGTATAGGTATACGGAAAGTTACTCCTAATTAGTGCGATACTATAGAGAATCTAGCCCTATATATTGGCGCGAAAGTAATACTAATATAGAATATCTAGGTTAAACTAGGCTTAGTAAACGGTACTACTGGTATAGTTAAAGATATTATATAAAAGGGATACGCGGATATTAAAAAGGATTAGCCTTAGTTACTACTAATTATAGTAGATGGGTATAACGGACCTGCCCTATTTACTCGGTAGGATAGTAAGAAAGTCGTCCCTATATTTTCTATGCTTTATAAGTAGGAGGGTATAAGAGGCTCTTGCTTATGGCGTTAATTTCCAATTACTCTAGCTTTTGCTCTTACTGTATATAAAAGCCAGGGCCTAATACTTAACTGGGTGGTTCTAGATATTAAGGAAAAGAATAAGATAGCTAGGCTAACCTATGTAGCAATCTTACGAGTTAAGAAGCTTTTAGGGCTTATGTTTAAATATAGGTTCGATATAGAACGATTTTAGTTATCTATAAGTAAGACTAAAGAGGTATAATAAGAAGATTTTATACGGAGGTAGTAGTAACTACTTGTAAACAACTTTTCCTAATTAGGAAATTATATACTGGCTTAGAGGTAAGCAAAGAATATAGCATTTATCTTCGTTTCCTGACTTTTAAATAGCTTAACCGCGAAATCCAATTTTCTAAATTTTAACCCCCCTATCCGTTCTACCTTCTTACCGCTTTTAGAGCTATTAGATATACATATAATGGTATATAGAGAGAATTGGCAGTATTACCGGATTAATATTGCTGCTGTCTATAGCGTTAATCAATTTTTGGAATTTTTTAATTTTTTTTAGAAGGGCGGAAATATTGCTTATATAAGGAGTTACGTAACCTCCGAGAATACATACTACTTAGGACCGCATATTAGTAGCTATGACTTCTCTATACTATAGTTAAGATTTTATATATACCGCACCTGGAGCTATTTAAAATAACTATTACCTATAGATCTGCCGATTTATAAATTAAAAATTAGACGTGGTTAGAGCTGTTAGTAGGGGTTATTAATCGCGCTCCCTGTGACAAAATCTGACTAATAAATGAACTAATAAATTAAATTAAAAGTTTGGAATATCTAAATAAGGTTCTGCTAAGACGCTAGTTAGACCCTAACCTAGACCCTTCCTAACCTATTAAATTTTAAAAATGATAACCTCTACTAAATTAAAAATTAACCTTATCCTTAATAAGCTATCTAATTAGATTTAATAGTTCTTTATTATCTAAGATATAGCTAAAACTAACGAGGTATAGCAGTATATCGACCTATTTAAGAAGAAAGACGATCTTCTAAGCTAGAACTACTAAGTCGGCCTATACTAAGGGACATACTACCTACGGTTATATTGATAGCAAAGCTAGACCTAAATTAGCTTACTGCCTATAACTAGCTCTATGCCAAATATAAGGACGATCTACGCGTATACTAGAAGCAAAAACAGGCTATAAATGATATTAATAACTATATCGTTCGCACTATATTGGTAGCCTACCTTTTACTTATTAACAGCCTCAGTAGTTAGTTATATTAAATATTTGAGGCGTCTCTACTACTGTAGTAGCTACTGCAGTGATAGGGATACCCTGTATTTTGGTAAGTAATTAAGCCTATCTTGTACGAGAATCTTATGCTTATTAGTACTTACCAAATCACATACTTATAGGGCCTCCTCCCATCTATAAATACTCCCTTCTCTATACCTTCCTCTCTTCTTTTCTTCTTCCTTATAAGAGCTAGAGATGCTCTAATACTCCTCCCTAGTCTCCACTAAGGGGTTTATTGGTTAATGTGGCGATATAGATAGCATCTAACGAGGAGACGGGTGAGAGAGGAGATAGGAAGGACGGAGGGGCGTCTGGTAGGTGTTAGCCGAGCAACGTTAACGTCTATATTATAGCTGCCTAATCTCCTATTCGTAGGCCTCCTCCCGTCTATAAATACTCCCTCCTTTATACCTTCCTCTCTTCTTTTTTTCTTCCTTATAAGAGCTAGAGGTGCTCTAATACTCCTCCTTAGTCCCCACTAAGGGATCTATTAGTCGACGTGGCGATATAGACAGCATCTAATAAGGAGATAGGTAAGAGAGGAGATAGGTAAGAGAGGAGATAGGTAAGAGAGGAGATAGGTAAGAGAGGAGATAGGTAAGAGAGGAGATAGGTAAGAGAGGAGATAGGCAAGAGAGGAGATAGGTAAGAGAGGAGATAGGTAAGAGAGGAGATAGGAAGAATAGAGGGGCGTCTAGTAGGTGTTAGTTAAATAACGTTAATGTCTATATTATGGCTGCCTAATCTCCCGTTTATAGGCCTCTCGTCTATAAATACTCCCTCTTCTATACCTTCCTCTCTTCTTCTTTCTTCTTCCTTATAAGAGCTAGAGGCGCTCTAATACCCCTCCCTAGTCTCCACTAAGGGATTTATTGGTTGATATAGCGATATAGATAGCATCGGACGAGGAGACGGGTGAAAGAGGAGATAGGAAGGACGGAGGAACCTTTAGTAGGTGTCAGTTGAGCAATATTAACGGCGGTTTTCGTTACCCAAAAATTGTATTACGTGACGATATTTGGGAACGTAAATATGTACCCACTATATTAGATCCTACGTAGAAGGCTTTATATTAAAGCTCTGCAGTCCAAATATATACTAGATTTGTAATTAATATAATCCTTAAGCCTAGCTTAAGTAGGGCGCCTTAGTCACTATAGTAGATCCTTACCTAGCAGTAACCAAGGCGCCTTAATCTTACTACTACTTCTAAATTAAGCAAAAGCTCTATATAGGGGGGTTCTAGGGGGTCTCCCCCTGGAAAACCTTATCTCTATATATATTAATTAAAGTCTATATAATAAAGCTCTAAAATTGATTGGCTTATTACTTATAAACTTGGGTTAAAATTTACGTTGGGGGATTAACGTTCCGCATGTTACCTGTATTAGAGGTCGGGCCAGGCCAAATGTGATACGTCTGTGCTGAAACGTAAGGCAGATGTATAATCTGGTGCCGCTTGTGCCGCTGGAAAGACGGAAAATAAGTAGAATGTATCCCAAAATGAAAAGAAACAAGAAAGAAAAGAAATTTGCCTCAGTGTTTCTTGCCTAATGCTCTTTGCAAAGGGCCCCGTACTAATTGTATTTAGTTATAGAAAAGCCCTTTCCCTTTTGGCTTTGCAACTGGAGTGCTGCGCAACCGCACCCTAAGGTTAATAAAGATGCGAAGCGAGCTTCTGCTACTTTAAGCTGCTCGCTCTTATCGAGACATAGGGATGAACCATTACTTCCTGCAAATGCAAGTAACCCAAAAAAAAAAAACTTTTTTTATTCCAATGATTATCCCTTTACCTGTCAATTTACGTCCAACGAGAAGATGGCCCGTGCGCACCAATCAGGTGAGCTAAATTTGGAGCCCGTACTCAGATATCCGAAGCCTTTGATTTTAGTGTATTTTGATATATAAGCTTAGTCTTTAGAGTTGAGTTGCTCAATATGGGGTAGCTAACACTCGTCCTTATTGTAGAACGGTATTTTACATTTACTACAGCTATATAGAGTCCTTAGAGCACGTCTAGGCCTCTTCTAATCGCCACTATTACGAGGCTTTCTTATAGTATTTACTAATAGACTTAATAGAGGCTTCCTTAGTCCTCTATATTTAACCTAAGAGTTCCTACCGGCCTCTATATAAGCTAAACAGTAGGCTTACTTAATATCTTAATGAGCTTATACTGTTCTATAGAAATCTATCCCTTAACCCGCTGAGGTGCAATGCTTAGGCCGGTTTCAGGGCCGTGCAGGAACACCGTATAAAGTTTTTATCATGGAGATTGAAACAAGAGCCTCCTATTGGTCAGGCCTTATCGATAACACTGCACCCGAAGCAGCGGGTTAAGGATAATCTACTTTATAGAGCGTTAAAAAGGGTATTCTTATATATACGACTTTCGCTTATAAATTAAATATTTAAATAAGGCATTGCGTAAGCTAATTTGAAATTACTTATAGCCGTCCTTACGGCTTGCTTAATAATTAATAGGCTTATAGGGGGATGGTGGAAAGCAATTACCAATTATTATATTAAGAAAGAAGTGCTATAGAGGCTTCTAGGTTTATTTATTGATTCTCTATATTGTAAAATATAAGCGTAATTACCGCAATATCCACGCCGCCTATATAGTAATTGTACTAGAATATAGAGGTAGGAATAGGTAATAACTTCTTAACTATATTACTAAAGACGTTCTAAGTTTATCTAGCGCCGCTAGTAGTAAGGGAAGGGTATTTTTATATAGTAATTCTAGTTTAGCAACTTAGTAATATATAACATTATTAGAGTTTAAGCCTTAAAGTTAGATTATAGAACTTACCGTCGTTAATAGTACTTATAAAAAGTATTATATTAGTGTTTGTACCAACTTAATAGTATAAGTGAGTTATATCCCGGGGCACGAAATACGTATAGTATCGTATACTCTTTGGGATAGTGGTAACTGTTAATTGTATAAAGCAGACTACGTAGTCTATATACTAATGCGCCTCCCCCTTAATTAGTTAGTGCTTTAGAAGTGCACTAGACGTATAAGTGGGTAGTTAGTGCACTAAACGCGTAAACGCGTGGTTAATATACCGAACGCGTAAGCACGCGGTTAGTATAATAAGTGCTATAATTATACACTAACGGTACTTAAAAAATAAAACCACTTATATATAGCCTCCGTAATTGCCTTAATAGAACCGTAAAACACGTAAGAAAATATATAGAAAATCCCTCCCGAGGTGCCCTCTGGCCTGCCTTCTAAACGGTGCTCTAGGTCGGCCGTAAGTCCTACTTATAGTCCGTAAAATAAGCTATACGGCCTTCTAACGGGCCGTAAATAAACTATACGGCCTTCCAACAGGCCGTAAATAGACCGTAGGTGCTCCGTTAGTCTTATTCCACCTATTTTATAACCTTTAGGTTAAGCTTATTCGTATTAATTAGGGTTTTTAGAGCTTAACACGGCTTTGCCTTAGTCATGGCGTCTACTAGGTTGTTTTCGCTGCTAATCTATTTAACCTCCGTAATCTTATATCGTTTATAGGCCTAATGTAAGCACATTAGGTCGACTATAAGCCTCTTCTCTTATATTATACCTAGTTTAACTAGGCAGTTATAAAGGGACTTTAAATTGGTATATAAAACTAGGGGTAGCTACTCTAATTATAGGATCTTCTGGATCGTTAATTTAATTACAGCTGCTATATTAAAGCTATAGGCTAGTGTATATAGTTTAGAAGCTAGTACACTGCGGGTTACTTATTTACATTTAATTAAAGACCAATATAGTATATTTACGTCTTAATTATAGTCCGTAAGTATAATTATAAAGCCAATTTGCAATAATAGGTCCCTATTATTAGCGAAGAAGGCGTTTATAAATACCATTACGCTAATAGAATTTAGGTCTAGCGGTATAAAAGTAAGTCCTCTTATTATATTATTAATCTGCTATTAAATGCGCTTATTAAGCTACTTAATATTTTCTTTTTATAGATCTATTACCTAGGCCGCAAAGGATAAGTTATAGGCAGATTTAGGTTAGTAGATTATAGCAATATAGGCGCCTCTTATACGCTATACAGCGTATTAGTCCTTTATATTTACGGTTTTATAGGTCTCTTTACGGGAACTGGTAAGGTCTATAGGCTTTACTATAATAAGCTTTAGGTTTTAAGCTTAGCGTTCCTAGGTTAGCTAGATTAAGTTACCCTTTTATATAATTAAGCCTCTATTAAACTTAATTAGAGTCTGCTTAGTTAACTACTTTTATAGCTTTACTAGGAACTTAGCTTCTTATAGTTCAGTCTCCTCTATATCCGCAAAAGTCTAGTTTGCTAAAAAGAGAGTATCGTCTATTTGGAGCCTAATAATACTAAGGCCGTTTAATAGGGTATATAGGAGGCAAGGGTTATAGGTTAACTGCTCCATCTTAAGTTTATGGACGTAATACTAGTAATACGTCTTAAACTAATGGTTTCCAGCTTCTGGCACTCCGTAAAGTAGTTTTATAACCTATAAAATTGTTCCTAGTTACAAATTAAGCTTAAGCGGTAGTCGTATAAAGATATCCCTACTTAGGTAGGTATTGGATTATATATAGGCTTATAAGATGTCCCATAGGTAAAGAGCTATGGGTTTACTTTGCTATAGGCCGGGCGTAAGTACAAGTTAGTACTTTTATTAGTATTTAACATCAATATAGGACCATATTGAAGTTGATATTAAAGACGATTTTGTTATTAAATAGATTACTAAATATTAAATCTGGATTGCGTATGTATAGAGCCTTAATATAGTAATTAAGCTCCGTACGGCTCTAGGCTTTGGTAGAGCTCTAAAATACAACAGCTCTTACCTTCACTCTCACCTCCGCTCTCACCGCTATCGTCAACTTCGCGATCTTTGGCTTAACGTATTTGGTGGTGGCTTATTAGGCTCTCCTTTGGCTACTACACTTGCCGCTATAAGCCTTCCCTCGGCTATAATATTACTAAGCAGCCACCCTTTTAAGCACTTAGTATACAATATTCTGTAAAATTAAGTTTAATATTTATATATTTTAACTTTATATATATTTACCTAATAAATTTGAAATATATATGTATTACTTAAAGGCCAAAGTCATTTACCAAGGCATTTACACCTTATTTTACCCACCTTAACTCTAAAATCGTCAATATTTAATAACTTTCAGTATTGAACATATTGTATTGAGATTGAATATTGAATGTAAATATTCAATATTTAGTAAATGTTAAACAATATCGAATATGGATAAAAGCACTGGTACAAGTATAATCCGTTGGCTAACTCGTTAGATCGTAGGCGATTGCGTAAGGACTAAGTCCTTTCCCTAGTCATTATAAGCTTATATGACGAGCCTTGACTTTTTAAAGGCTTTATTAGTACTAGGGTGCTTAATTTCATTAACGAAGCGCGAGTTAAATATACGGACGCCTTGCAGAACCTCTCTCTCCATTATAACCGTAAAAACGCCCTTTTTAAGTAGTCCGTTAATCTCTTTGCGTCGTAAGTCCGTAAAAGGGGTTTCCTATACTAGAACTAATATATCTATAGGCGGAGATTGCTTTACGGATATACCTATAGAGGTTAGGTAATTCTCCATTACAGGGTTCTTACGGGGGTGTTCTTGGCCACGCTTTACGGTAGGTTTAGTAGGTTTAGTAGGTTTCTAGGGGACCTCTAGGGTAGGTAAGGGTACTTCTAGTTTATTTAATTTGGTAGGTGCTTCTAGTTTATTTAATTTAGTAAGTGCTTCTAGTTTGTCTAGCTTAACGTTATAGGTGTTTTTAAACCGAAAATAGGGGTTTACGGATGTGCTTTTAAAGCTTATTAGTCCGCTAGGGAGCTATATATAGTAGGTCTCATCTTCTACGGCTAGTAAACGGTAAGGTCTAGTCTAATTACCACTTTTACGCTATATAAGGACTTTAGAATTAAGCGGGAGGTTATATACTAGGGTTATATTAGGTCCGTTACAGTAGTATAGGGCGTTATTAACAGTTTGTTTAGCCCGTAATTTAACTATTTCGGCTATTACCTTCTGTATTATAGCTGCTTAATCCATAATAGACGGGGCAAAAAGGTCCAGTTTGCTTATCCTTAGGTAGGCTCCGTAGACTAAAAGGGTAGGTACCAGTCCATTAGGGCTAATAGTGTTATTAATGGCTTTTACGGCTATTTGTAAAGCTAGTTCCTTTTAAATATTCTTATATTCGTCTATAATAATCTAGTAAGCTCTCTATAAAGCTAGGTAAGCTTACTTAATAAGCCTAACAGATTAATACGCCTTAACTAGAATAGCTTTTGTTAATATAGCTATAGCTATAGTATACTGCTAGAATTCCTTGCTAATAAAGTTCCTACTAGCGTTATAGGTAATATACTTAGGAGGTCTAAGGTATATATTAATCCAGTAGGTCCGTAAAATGTCCCAAGTATATTTTATAGATATATTTTATAACCAACGGGCGGCTTAATAGTAGGTTGCCTTATTAATTATATATAATATTAGACTGCCGTTAATGTATATAATGTCCACGTATACTAAGTAGTTAAAGTTAAGGTCCTTATAAAGGGTAAACTTAAATCTACCTAGAGAACGTCCGTATTTCTAGTAAAAAGAGTAGTATTTGGTTAGGTGGTTAATTACCTTCCTATTAACGTCGTTATGTCTAGAGCGTTTAAGGACTCTATATAGCTTTTCGGCTAATAGGTGGCTAAAATGGTAGTATAGTTAGTGGATTTTAGTACTAGTAAGGTAGCACGGGTTATAGTTAAAAGATTCCTAAATATAGGTCCGTAAAGTTTCTCCCTATATAAGGAACGGGTGTCCAAATCGTTATATAATTAGTAGGGTGATATGCTTACTTTCTAGGGCAGTTATAGGGCTAATTACGGTGTCCGTAA